>Ga0326597_10000470_pt1 | contig 71535 bp, 45 predicted proteins | sample RVTome_12_FD_203789 | JGI IMG/M metagenome (GOLD analysis project Ga0326597, IMG submission 203789) | Soil microbial communities from uranium-contaminated site in the Upper Colorado River Basin, Wyoming, United States - RVT100D185 | ecosystem: Environmental > Terrestrial > Soil > Contaminated >...
GCCGTGCGCGCTCATCAAGCTCGGGCACGATCAGGTCGAACTTCTCTCGCACTGTCTGCTCTGCATCCACACTCTCTATATCGGCAGAGAGCACGACGTTGATTACTTATTTCTTTACGGGCCCTTAACTTTCCAATTTCCAATTTCCAATTTCCAATTTTTCCAATTTCCAATCTCTTCTCTTCCCCCTCTTCTCCCCCTCTTCTCCCCTCCGCCTCGTCGTCCCGAGGTAGGCGATCCCCTTGCGGAGAGCTTTTGCCCGCGTCCATCTCCTCGAGCGAGAGCAGCCCGCGCATGTCGGAGTGACCCACGTTCTTGCTCGCATTGATCGGAGGGGGAGGGGGAGGAAGAGGGAAGAGGGGAAATTGGAAATTGACGATTGGAAATTGGAAATTGGAAAATGGAAGATGAGGGGGGAAGACCAGGGTCGGGATCAGGGTTGGCTGTTGGTCTTGGCCGTGAGGAGAGACCGGGCGAAGATGCGGCAGAGCTCGAGGCATTCGCGTTCGAGGTTCCTGACCGGGGACGGCGGGAGGATCTTTGCTTCTAGGAGGAGTGGGAGCCAGTATCGACTCTCGCGCAGCTCCTTCTGGCACAGGGAGATCTTGTGGATGAAGTCCGCGCGACTCTCGGCCTCACAGGCCTCCTCGTAGTTGGCCCCGGGCGACGTCCCGCATCGGACGAGCTGGCCTGCGATGTGGCGTCCCATCCTGTTCCCGGGAAGCGCATTCACGACCTGTCCGATCCCGACCGAGAATCGCAGGAGCCGCTCCCCCAGAATCCCGGCCTTCTTCATCTGCCGCCTCCTCCCCCTACACCCGAGACGACGCCCCAGCTCCCCGGTTTCCCCACTCCCCACTCCCCACTCCCCAATTTCCAATTTCCAATTTCCAATTTCCAATTTTTCCAATTTCCAATCTCCCCTCCCCTCTTCTCCCCTCCTCCTCTTCCCCCCTCGAGGCCCGGACTTCTCTACCCGCGCGCAAAGAACAGCCAGTCCGTTCGCCGCTCGTCGATGAGGAGGTTGGAATGGGTGACCGGCTCGAGAAGGACCTCCTCGAAGACCGTGCGCAAGGCCTCGGCAAAGGGTGAGCTCTCGGCGTAGGACCACACCGCAAGGATGCCGTCCTTCGCCAGATGCCTTCGAGCGGTCCTCAGGCCTTCCTCGGTGTGGAAGGAGACGCCTTCCTCTCCGAGAGACTCCTCCGGCGAGTGATCAACGTCGATCAGGATCACGTCGAATGGATCTCCGGGCGGACCCTCGAGCCGGGCGTAGACGTCGCCCCGGGTGACGACCAGCCGCGGCTCGTCCTGGAGCTCGGACGAGAGCGGCAGGAGTCCGCGCTCGAGCCAGCCGATCACCTGCGGCAGCAGCTCCACCACCTCGACCCGCTCCACGCGATCCGACAGGAGCGCCTCGCGCGCCGTGTAGCCGAGACCGAGTCCGCCCACCAGCACCCGCAGATCGTCTCCGGAATGCATCTCGAGTGCCGTTCGCGCCAGGGCCCGCTCCGAATCGGTGTACAGGCTGCTCATCAGGAACTCGTGATCGAGGGTCACCTCGGTCACGATCGTTCCGGGCTGCGAGAGGAGCTCCCGCCGCCGCAGACACAGGAGCCCCAGCGGAGTCTCCTCGTGGTCCAGGATCTCGAGGTTCGAGGGGGACATGGGTCGCTCACCTGTCGGCGCATGGGCCGACTCGTCGGGAGCGGCCACGCGGTCCGACCACAGTCTGCCTCGATTCCCCTCACTCCTCCAGCCGGTACCCTTGCCCGTGCACCGTCTTCAGGTACTGCGGCTCATTCGGGTCGGGCTCGAGCTTTCTCCGCAGCCGGAAGATGTGGAAGTCGACGGTGCGGGTGTTCGCGGCCTCGATGCCCCAGATCCGTGACAAAAAGTCGTCGCGTGTCACCGGCTTGCCGCGTCGCTCGATGAGGAGGGTGAGGATCTTGCGCTCCAGGGGCGAGAGGGGATACTCCTCTCCCTGGAGGTGGATCTTCCAGGCCTCGAGGTCGACCACCGCCTCGCCGATGTGCACCTTTCCGGGCTCCTTTTCCTCCCATCCTCCCGCACGACGGAGGTGGGCCCGCACCCGGGCCAGGAGCTCCTGGATACCGAAAGGCTTGGTGACGTAGTCGTCGGCCCCGTGGTCGAATCCCCGGATCTTGTCTTCCTCGAGGTCGCGGGCGGTGAGCATCACGATGGGGACCGTCGTGCCCCGGTCGCGGAGCCGCGAGCAGACGTCGAAGCCCGAGAGATCGGGGAGCACCACGTCGAGGATCACCAGATCGGGATCGGTCTCGAGGGCGAGATCGAGAGCGGAGGCCCCGTCCGTGGCCTCGAGTACCTCGAAGCCGCCGTCGGCGAGATGGTCCACGAGCCCGGTGCGAATCGCCTCGTCGTCCTCGACCACGAGAATCGTCTTCTTCTGGAGGAGGCGCATGTCTTCCTCCCGTTCTTCCGACCTGCCCGGTGGATCTCCCTCTGGTGTCGGGGGCTCCGTCCGTGGTTCTCTCTTTTCGCTCATCGAGCCACCACAAGGGTCAGCACGAACCGGGCTCCCCGGGCGGACTCGAGGTAGGCGAGGTCTCCGCCCTGGGCCCGGGCCAGGGCCCGGGCGATGGAGAGGCCGAGGCCCGCGCCGGGAGAGCTCTTCCCGGCGGCATCTCCCCGCACGAAGCGCTCGAAGAGACGAGGGCGAAGATTCTCGGGAATCCCCACTCCGGAGTCGAGGAACTCCACCGCCACCGCGCGCGTTCCGGCCCGGAGCATGCGCACCACCACTGCCCGGTCTCCCTCCGAGTGGACGAAGGCGTTCTCGAGAAGACTCAGGGTCACCTGGGAGAGGGCGTCGCGGTCGAACCGGCAGTCCGGGAGATCGCCGTCCACGAAGAGCTCGAGATGAAAGCCTTCCTCCTCGGCGCGCGGTCGGAGGAAGTCCACCGCCTCGCGCACGGGCACGATGGGATCGCCGACCTCGAGGGCGAGCGTGCGTCCTCCCGATTCGAGGCGGGTCAGGTCGAGGATCTGTTCGATGAGACGGGAAAGGCGGCGCGCCTCGCGCACGATGAGCTCTCCGGCCCTCTGCGTCCTGGGCTCGGTGTCGCGGGCCTCGAGTTTCTCGGCGAGGAGGAGGATGGAGGTCAGAGGGCTCTTGAGCTCGTGAGTGACGCCGGCCACGAAGTCCGACTTGAGTCGCGCGAGCTCGAGCTCTTTCCGGGTCGCCCTTCCGGTGACGACGGTGCCCACCACGATGGCCGCGATCATGGAGAGAACGAGCAGGCCCAGCGCCGCCGCCTCGAGGAGACGTTTCCTGCCCAGCGCCGTGGGATCGAGCGGCGTGACCTCGACGGCGCGAAAGCCCAGAGGCGCAGGGAGGACGGCCGTGGCGACGGTTCCGTCGGACGTCTCCCCTTTGGGGGGTGGATCCGTCCACCGCACGGATGCATCCTGCGCCCGCGCGATCTCCCGGGCCCGGGGATCGAGGCGCGTCGTCTGCAGCAGATCGAGGTCGAGCTCGTAGACGAGGAGCCCCGTCAGCCACCCCGAGTCATCGCGCACGGGAAGAGCGCCCACCACGATCCGGTCGCTCCCCTCCTTCATGGTGAGGTAGGTCCAGCTCGGCGCTTTGTTCGGGGGCCTCTGCTCCAGGCTTTGCAGGAGATCGCGCAGGTCGGGGAGAAGGCGCGCGTCGAGAAGTCCGAGGAATCGATCTTCCTCCACCGCGTGACGCAGGAGCTCCTGAAGGCTCCGCGATTCGGCCTCCTGTCGATCGGGGAGGAGGCGGGAGAGAATCTCGCGCACCTGGCCACTCGCCACATCCAGGAGGTGTCCGCGGGCGGCGGCCTCCATGCGAAGGTCACCCGTGAGATCGCGCAAGACCGTGGTGACGTGATCCCGGGCTCCCTCGACATCCCTGAGGAGGAGCTGGATCCGCGCGGCACCCAGGCGTGCCCGCACCGCCCACGGAACCCCATCGGGAGCACGCCGCCCGGGGTGATCGGAAAGGAGCTGGAGGTACACCAGGAGCGCCTCGTCGAGATTTCCCACCCTCTCGTTGGCGACCGCGAGATGAAGGAGGATCTCGGGCCGCGCAGGACCTCGGGTCAGATCGAGGGCCCTGGAGAGGATGTCGATGGCCTCGTAGGGATTCCCCTCGGCAAGAAGGCGTCCCTTGCCGTCCTCGAGGGCCACAAGAGCGTTCCTCGCCTCTCGCTCCTCTCCGCCATCGCCGGGGTCGCCGGGTGTCCGCCGGGGGAAAATCAGCTCTCCGCCCCGGTCGAGGAGGAGGATTCTCGCCGCGAAGGCGACGGTCCCGATCTCCTCTCCGGCGACCGCTCTCTGGACGATGTCCAAGGAGATCTTGCCGAGTGCCTCTTCCGTCTCGCGAAGCGCCTCTGCCGCTTCGCCGGCCAGCGCCCCCGCCGAACGCTCGAGCTTCTTCCCGGCAACGGCGACCTCGGATTCCTGGAAGAGAACGATGGAGAGGAGCGCGAGTCCCCCCAGCACCACCGAGGGCAGGCCGACGAGGAGCCAGAGGAGTAGCCGGTTCTTGCGCTGTTGCGTCAGGAGCTCCTTCTCGGCGTCGCGGGAAAGACCTCCTCGCGAGGGAGGCGTCACTCCGATCCCCGGGACCCGTCCTGCTCCCCGTCATCCGACGCCGCCTGCACCTCGGTGTTGAACCCGCGGGTGATCGCCTCCAGCTCGTTCGCGGGAAGGGTGGGGCCGAGATCGACCTGGGCGACGATGAAGCTCAGAGGGTGACCCTCGCTGGGGTCGATGCCCGAGACGTAGCCGACGACGCAGCGATTGGCGGGACGCTCCTGCTCGGTCCTGATCGAGGACAGCAGGGCCTGGGCCGCATCCATGCGCAGGAAGAGCAGGTCCATCTTGCCGGGAATCCTCACCACCGCCATGGACTCGAGGCCCCAGCGGGGATCGAGGGAGAGCTGGTTGTTGAGGGCGGACTCCTCGGGCTTGGGCTCGGAGAGAGTCGTGGAGGAGTGGAGCGAATCGGGCAGATCGATGAACAGGTAGCAGGGCCCTCCTTCCTCGAACTGACCGATGACGGGCTCGATGCTCCCCACGCCGGTGATCCTCTCCAGCTCCTCGTGGCCGAGCCGGGGGAGGCGCGTGGGCCACTCGTCCATCACCTCGGCAAAGTCGCAGAGGCGTCCCTGGATGAGTGGCGCCGGGGCACGGCTGATGTCCTGACGGAGGATGCCCATCCGCGCCTGGCGCCAGAATCCTGCCGGATAGATGGTTCGCATGTGGTCGCGCACCGCCGCCATCCAGTAGGTGAGCTCGAGGTCGTTCTGACGATAGCCGTACTCGGGAGCCGATCGCACCGAGGGGAGCATGGTGTAGCCCAGGACTTCCCGGGCCGAGTAGGCGACCTGGTGCATGAACTCCCGGAGCGACACGACCGTGAGGAGATTCAGTGGTGTGTCGTCAGGATGGGTGAAGAACAGCTCGGGGATGTGGATGGTCGTCACCCCCGCCCCGAGGATTCCTTGCTCGCTGCCATGGGTGGCGCCGAGGAGGCTCGGTGGAATGGGAATGTCCCCGGGGCGCACGAAGAGAAAAATACTGTCGGGCTTGAATTCCTTCACCACCCGGTTGCTCACCACGTTGTGGGGCGGGATCCAGTACTCGCCGGGTCGTACCGGGTAGACGGTGTCGACGGCGGAGTTGATGTTCTCGATGCGGGTCTCGATGCCGAGATTCCCGGCGGTGTAGGTGCTCACCAGCTCGGTGAAGGTCTGGTAGGCCTTGAGACAGCGTCGCTCTTCGAGGGCATTCATGACGGTGGTGGTGGTGTGCGAGCCGCCGGAGGCGTCCTTCCAGTCCACGTTGAGCTTGTCGGCGATCGCGAGCTGGATGCGCCACTTGTTGTGGGCGAGAGGCCGGTTCTCGCGGGCCCAGTCGAGGTCGCGCTCCACTCCCTCGAGGCCGCGCTCGACGTAGAACCGACAGAGCGTGTTGCCCGGGCTGACCTCGAACCAGCCGCCAGGGACCGAGACCTCCTTGATCAGCTTCTGCTCGATCTCGCGCGTCCGCAGGATCCGGGTCGGGGCTTCTTCCTGCGGGGATCCTTGCTGCGCCTGCGCTCCGAAGGGAGGAAGCAGGACGGAGAGGACGGCCAGCCCTCGTACGATGGCGGAGAGGGGGGAGGGTGCCCACTCGGCGCCGAGGCCGACCTTCGTCCGCTGCATGCTCTTGTTCCGAGGGTTGCCCCCGTCGGCGGTGCTTGGCCGGCGAGAGCCACTCTTCCTTCGAGATCCCGCGACCCGACCAAGGTAAGGCATCACGGTGCCGAAGGCAAGACCGTAACTCCATAGGTCATCGAGACCTGGGAATCCGGGTCAGCCCTCCCGGGAGAGGATGAACCAGGCCCCGAGAGCCCCCGCCTGGAGCACCACCAGGATCCAGAAGACGAGCTGGAACGACCCCTTCCGCGTCTTGTGGCGGAAGAGTTGCATCCCCAGGAAGGCCGCCAACGACCCCCCGACCAGGGTCAGAACGTGAAGGACGGCCTCGGGGACCCGGAGCCAGCCCCTGGTTGCCAGGCCCTTGTCGAGCCCGTAGGCCAGGAGGGTCACGGCGTTGAGAGGGACCAGCCAGGCCACGAGGGGGGACCATTCCATCCCCAGCCAGAGCCACCCCCAGACGACGAGCGGCACCCCGAAGAGCAGGGGACCGTAGATGGCCCCGGCCTTCACCGGTCTCCGTCGCTCCGGGCGAGCGGACATGATCACCTCCTTCATCGAGCCTTGTCGGACTCGTTCGTGCATGCGACACCGGAGGACCTGCACCCCATCCCTTTGTTCCGGAGGTCCCAAGGATGTCCCTCCTCCTCCTTCTTCGCAAGCTCGCGCGCATTCTCCGGGCGGGCTCCGCTCCCCGACAGGTCGGTCTCGGCCTCTTCTTCGGAGCGATGGCGGGCATGCCACCCTTCAACCCGCTCTCGGTCATCTGGATCCTGCTCTTTCTCCTTCTCGATGCCAACATCGGGGGCTTCTTCATCGCCCTCGGTCTCGGAAAGGCGCTTGCCCTCGGATTCGCGCCCGCGCTGCATTCCCTGGGGGGAAGCATTCTCGAGGACGAGTCCCTGCGGGGGCCCCTCGCGTGGTTCCTCGACCTTCCCGTGGTGTCCATCAGCGGCCTCGATGGGTACCTGGCCTTCGGAGCCACCGTGGCCGCCGTCGCCCTCGGAGTGGTGCTGTTTCTCGTCGCGCTGGTGGTGGTGAACCCCCTCCGCCGGTTCGTCGATGCTGCCCTCACCCGTCCGGGGATCCTGCGCAAGGTTTCCGAGAACAAGGTCGTGAGCTTCGTCGGCCGTTTCTTGTTCGGCAAGAAGAAGGACGCGGCGAAGATCCGGATCGTCCGCAAGAGCTTCGCGGTGCCGATGGTGCTCTTTCTCGCTCTCGTCGCCGGGTTCTGGTGGCTATTCGGAGACGAGCTGATTCGGAAGGGAATGGAGCTCGCGGCCAGCCGTACCACCGGCAAGGAGGTGACCCTGAGGAAGGCGAGCCTCGCCTTTCTTGCCGGCTCCTTCGGCATGGAGGAGATGAAGGTCCGCGAGGCCAGGGTCGCCGAGGATTCCGATATCGCCGAGGGTGAGAAGATCGCCTTCGCCATGAACCCCTGGAAGCTCCTCGATCGCCAGGTCTTCGTGAGCACCGCCACCGTCGAGAACCTGACCGTCCACCCCGATGCGAAGACGACCGAGGGGATGCCTTCTCCGGCCCCGTCGCCACCGCCGGGCAAGCCGGCCGATCTCGAGTCCGTCTTCGGATGGGTCAAGGCTCACGAGGAACAGATCCGCTGGGCGCTCGACACCATCGGAGGCGCCATCGAGAAGGCGGGGGCGCCGCCGGATCCGGGCTCGCCGTTCCTCCAGGGGCGGGCGGCCTGGGTCAGCGCGCAGAGGAGCGCGCCGTTCTTCGTCCTGGGCGAGGCGGGCATCAAGAACCTCCGTCTCGACTGGAAGGAGCAGAAGGCCTCGGTCACGCGCCTCCAGACCTTCGACTTCCTGGTGCGGGGGCTGAGCTCGAGCCCGAAGCTCCATGGCCTCCCCGTCGAGATCGAGACCCGGGCGCGACTGGATTCCCTGGACCTCGGTCTCCTTGCCACCTTCGACGTGAGGGAGGGCGCGGAGCACGGCTATGGCCTCCAGGCCTCGATGTCGGCCGACAGCTTCGGCTTCGCGCGGTCCCTCGGTCTGACCTCGGGTCGCGATCTCACGGCCAAGCTCGGCTTCCGGATCGATCCTTCGAGCGGTCGTCTGGCGCAGGCCCTGTGCGAGGGGTCCTTCACCGCCGACGGTCTGAGCCAGGTGAAGTTCTCTCTCACCGGAGGGGACGTCTCTTCGTTCGACGTGCAGCTCACGGGACTGCGTCCGGCGGGAATGGACGGCATCCAGAAGCCCGAGGACATCCACCTCTCGGACGGTGTGCTGGATCTGGGCGTGCGACTCTCGCTGGCCAGGGGAGGCGGCCTCGACGGAAGCCTCGCGGTGGTGGGGCGGGGTTTGAAGCTCTCACCGGGAGGGCGATCGACCCTGGCCGGGTTGCCCGCGGCCGACGTCTGCCGCGGTCTCGAGGCGCTCACCACCAAGCAGCCCCTCTCGGTCACCTTCAATCTGTCCGGCACGACCTCGAAACCGGTGGTCGGCGTGGATGACAGCGGTCTCGCCGCCGTTCTCACCCAGGTGCAGGCCGGTCTGGTGATGCTCGGTGAACAACGCCTCGCGCAAGAAATCGACAAGCGCCTCGGTCCCCTCGAGGAGAAGCTCGGCGGTGAGGTGGCCAGGCGGAAGAAGGAGCTCGAGGAAAAGCTCGGCAAGGGTGTGGGTGAGGCTCTGGGCGATCGCGTGGGGGAGGTCCTCGGCGTCGACAAGGTGGGTGAGAAGGTGGGCGAGGACGTCAAGGAGAAGGCAGGCTCCCTCCTCGAGGGGATCTTTGGCGGCAAGAAGAAGAAGGAGCCACCGAAGAAAGAGCAGCCGCCGCCGCAGAGCAACTGATCGTGCGGTCGCCTTTCTTCGCCACCACCCGCTGGAGCCTGGTCCTCGCCGCCGGGGACAGAAGCGGCCACGAGGCCGAGGCCGCTCGGGCCGCGCTCCTGGAGACCTACTGGTTCCCCGTCTATGTGTCCATCCGCAGACGCGGTCATGACGGCGAGGCCGCCCTCGATCTGACCCAGGGCTTCTTCCTTCACTTCCTGGAGAAGGCACTGGCCGGGAAGGCCGATGCCGATCGAGGACGGTTCCGGTCGTTCCTGCGGGGCTGTGTCGACAAGTATCTCCTGAGCGAGCGCGACAGGGAGGGGGCGGCGCGTCGTGGCGGCGGGCGGGTTCCCGTGTCCATCGACGCCGAAGGTGCGGAGAATCGGTTCGCGCTCCTCGACGCACGGGCGGAGGACCCGGCGCGTGCCTTCGAGCGGGCCTTCGCTCATTCGCTCCTCCACCGCGTGATCGACCGGCTGGCCGAGGAGTACATGCGAAAGGGAAGGGGCGATCTTTGCCGGGAGCTCCTCGCCGCGCTCTTCTCGGACGAGGATGCCTCGAGCCAGGCCGCCATCGCCCGGAGGACGGGCATGACCGAGGGGGCGGTCAAGGTGGCCGCCTTCCGGCTCCGCGATCGGCTCCGAAGGCTCCTGCGCGAGGAGGTGGAGCAAACCCTGGCCGAGCCCGGGAAGGATCTGGTCGAGGACGAGATCCGGAGCCTCTTTTCTTCGGTTCGCGGACAAACCGTGTAACCTCGGGGGCCGTCCTCGGGGAGGGAAGGTCGAACCCGGGCCACGAGGGACCGGGGAACCCTTTCCGGAGGCCGACCATGCACAGCACGAAAACCTGCTCCCGCTGCGGGGCCGAGATCCAGGGAGTCCTGCCCCACGGGATCTGCCCCGGATGCCTCCTGATGACCGGGCTCTCCGATCGCGAGGACCGCGAGGCCCTGTCGCGGCTCCTCCCTGGCATCGAGATCCTGGAGCGGGTGGGAAGCGGCGGCATGGGCGTCGTCTATCGCGCGCGTCAGATGCGACTCGACCGTCCCGTTGCCCTCAAGATCCTCGCCCCCGATCTCATCGGTGATCCGTCGTTCGCGCGTCGTTTCGAGAGGGAGGCGCGGGCCCTCGCCCGGCTGCACCACCCTCATGTGGTCGCGGTCCACGACTTCGGCGAGACCGAGGGGCTGTGCTGGCTCGTCATGGAGTACGTCGAGGGAACGAGCGTGCGCGAGCTCCTGCAGGACGGCCCGCTCGCCCCGAAGGAGGCGCTGCGCATCATCCCCCAGATCTGCGAGGGCCTCGAGTACGCCCATCGGCAGGGGGTCGTGCACAGGGACATCAAGCCCGAGAACATCCTTCTCACGGCGGAAGGCGAGGTCAAGATCGCCGACTTCGGCCTCGCCAAGCTCGCCGATCAGAAGGGAGGCCTCCTCACCGGCGAGAGCCAGATCATGGGGACGCCCCACTACATGGCGCCGGAGCAGGTACAGAGGCCGCTGACGGTGGACCACCGCGCCGACATCTATTCGCTCGGGGTCGTCCTGTACGAGATGCTCACCGGCGAGCTTCCCGTCGGCCACTTCGAAGCTCCTTCGCGCAAGGCGAATATCGACGCCCGCATGGATCGCGTGGTCGAGAAGGCACTCGCCCCCGAGCCAGACAACCGCTATCAGAATGTCGAGGACGTACGCTCAGATGTTCTGTCGCTGTCGGGCAGGCGGGAGGCTGGTCCCACGACCCGGCGCCCGGCCCGCGAAGGAGATCCCTCGCTGACGGTGCTCCCCTCCTGGATCGAAGGTCTTCCGGGAGGGGCGCTGGTCCTCGCCGGAGCGTCTCTGTTCGCGGCACTCCTCTGGCTCTCGTCGTTCTTCCTCTTCCGGGGACAGTACCCGGACCAGTGGGCCACCGTATCGTTCGTGCTCGCCTTCCTGCCCCTGGTGATGTTGAGAGGCAAGATCGGCGCCGAGCGGAGGGTGGCGCGGGCCTCGCTCCTGGGGGCGGCGGTGGTGTTGTGCCTGGTAGCGGGCATCGTTCTGTGCACGCCGGTGCCCGGGCCCTATCCCTGGGGATGGAAGCCCATCGCCCTCGTTCCCGAGCTGCTCGCGGTGGGGCTCTGTCTCCTCGCCGGGCTGGCCTTCGACGCCTGGGTACGCATGGCCAGCGCCCAGAGGCTGGTGGCCACGGTGCTGCTCATGCTCCTCTCCACCGTCGTTCACAGCGCGGTGTGGGGCTCGAGCCGCGAGGCGTACTTTTTTTCCTCGGGTATGACCGGGGTCCTGGCGGGAAGCTCGGCGTTCGCGCTCCTGCTCTTTCCGGCGGGGAGGCGCGACCAGACCCTGGCTCTCCTCCGGGTCGGAATCGTGGGAGCGATCGCCGCGGCCCTGTACTTCCGGGTGTTCGGCTAGCAGCTGAGCTAGAAGGTCACCAGTCCCTCCGCCGTCTTCTTGTCCAGGGCTTGCACCACCGCCGTCACGAGATCGATGGTCCGGGCGTAGTCGCGGAAGCTGATCACGCTCACGTGGGTGTGGATGTAGCGGGCGGGAACGCCGATGACGACGGTCGGTACGCCCGCGCCCGAGGTGTGGATGGAGCTGGCGTTGGTGCCGCCGCTGCGGCGCACCGCGCGCTGGAGGTCGATCTTCTCGCGGGCTGCAACCTCCTCGACGAGGGTCACGAGCCGCCGGTTGGAGATGGCGGTGGGATCGAAGTAGCGTACCTGGGGCCCGCTGCCGAGGCCGGCCTGACGCTCGGACTCCACCGACCCGGGAAGATCGTCGGCGGGCGTACCCTCGAGGACGATGGCCACGTCGGGTCGGGAGAGCTCGCTTGCCGTAGCCGCACCGCGGCAGCCCACCTCCTCCTGCACCGCGGCCACCGCCACCACCGTGTTGGGGTGATCGCAGAGGGCAAGGCGCTGCATCGTCTCGCAGAGGACGCCCACTCCCGCGCGATCGTCGAAGGCCTTGCCGCTCAGCATGTCGGGTGCGGCGAGCTCGATGAACTCGGCATGGGGCACGACCGGGTCTCCGATGCGAATACCCAGTTCCTCGGCTTCCTTCCGGCACGAGGCACCGATGTCGATGAGCATGTCGTCGATGTTCTGGACCTTCTCCTTCTCGCTCGCGGTGAGGAAGTGGGGCGGCTTGCAGCCGAAGATACCGGGGATCTTCCCCTTCTCGGTGAGCACGTTCATCCTCTGGGCCAGGAGCACGTGTCCCCACCAGCCGCCCAGCGGCACCACCCGGAGCCTGCCCTCGACCGTGATGTTGCGAACGAGGAAGGCGACCTCGTCCATGTGGGCATCGAGCACGACGCGAGGAGTCGCGCTCGCCCCCCGTTTCTCGCAGAGGAGGCTTCCGAGGCGGTCGTGAGACACGGTGCCGACCGGGGAAAGGGCCTTCTTGACGATCGCCCGGACCTCGTGCTCGAAGCCGGGGGGGCCGGCGGCGAGGCTGAGGTCACGCAGGAGCTCCTTGCTGGGTGTCGCGCTCATCCGCCAATGCTATCTCTCTCGTGCGCGGCCGACAACGGCTCCCCGCGTCTTGCCATTTCCCCGGATCCGGGTTAGACAAAAGGACGGGGAGTGGCGTCGAGGACCGATCATGATCTCTCAACAGGGCCGGGCCAGTTTCGTTGTCCTTCTGGTCGTGGTCGGGGTGGTGATCGGGGCGATCTGGCTCCTTTCCCGGTCCGACCCGGCGGGCCCGGATTCCGCAGGGGTGGCGATCTCCCCTCTTGCCGCCGGCGAGACCTCCCCTCGAAAGGCAGTCGCTCGCCAGGAGCCGCCCCCGCCCCCTCCGTCGCCGGCGGAGCTCTGGCGCGCCATCGATGCGCCGGCCGATGATGGATGGACGACCGAGGTCCTCTCCTCCCGGGCCCAGAGCGTTCTCGAGACGTTGCTTTCCCCGGTCTTCGGCGAGGAGGTCCCCGCCGCGGAATCCTTCGAGGAGATCGTCACCGGGGGTTGCATCGCCTCTGCCCTTCGTCCCGAGGGAGGCAGCACCGTGCGGGAGGACGGCCTCCTGCGCATCCGTCGGGTCTCGGGGGAGACCGGGAGGGCAGAGGAGAAGGGGCCACCGGGAGTCCTCGCCGCCGCCCTTTCCCTGCGGGGAGCCTTCCGGTCCGGGACCGAGGTCCGTCGCAAGCTCAAGACCTTCCGCATCGAGCTCCTCGAGAACGGAAGCCGCTTCCGCACCCGCCACATCGTGAGCCTGGTGGGGCGATCTCCAGGGGGGCTGCTCGAGATCAACTCCACCTGGGAGGCCACCTGGATGCGCGGCGAGGGCGACTCGATCCTGCTCGAGGCTCTCTCGGTCATCGATCACGAGGAGGTCGAGCTCCGTTCCGGCGATCCCCTCTTCACCGACTGCACCGGTCAGGTGGTGGCGAAGGCCGCGGCGCTCCTTCCCCAGCTCACGCGCGGATTCAACGACTGGCTGGAGAGGAGCCAGGACACCCGCTACTTCGCCCTCCTGGGGACGCCGGGACTGGCCCTCGGGGACGTCGACGGCGACGGTCGCGAGGATCTCTACCTCTGCCAGGAAGACGGCCTCCCCAACCGGCTCCTCCTCCACCACGAGGACGGCCGGGTCACCGAGGTGTCGGGAGAGTGGGGCGTCGACTGGATCGAGCCGTCGCGGGGGGCGTTGCTTCTCGACCTCGACAATGACGGCGATCCGGATCTCGCCGTGGCCACCCTGGGCAACCTGGTGGTGGCCTCGAACGAGGGCGGGCGCTTCGAGATCCGTGCCGTGCTTCCCACCGGGGACGACGCCATGTCGCTCGTCTCCGCCGACGTGGACCTCGACGGTGACCTCGACCTCTACGTCTGCGTCAACTACCCCGATGACTCTCCCGACGAGGCGAGGGCCCAGGCTCTCGCCGGCGGCGGCTCGGTGGGTGTCTACCACGACGCGAACTTCGGCGGACGCAACTCGCTTTTCCTCAACGAGATCAAGGGTGGAACGTGGAGCCTTCGCGAGGCGACGAGGGAGACGGGTCTCGACACCAACAACCGGCGTTTCAGCTTCGCCGCCTCCTTCGAGGACTTCGACGACGACGGCGACCAGGATCTCTACGTCGCCAACGACTTCGGCCGCAACAGCCTCTACCTCAACCGTCTCGTCGAGACGGGGACGCTCTCCTTCGAGGACATCGCGGGTCCCGCCGGAGCCGAGGATAGCGCGTCGGGCATGTCGGTGGCCTGGGGCGACTACGATCGGGACGGCCTCATGGACATCTACGTGAGCAACATGTTCTCCTCGGCGGGGGGGCGCATCACGTTCCAGGAGCAGTTCAAGCCCGAGGCGAAGGAAGAGGTCAGGGAGAGGATCCGCCGGTTTGCCCGGGGCAATACGCTCCTGCGGAACGGGGGCGACGGGACCTTTTCCGACGTGAGCGAAGCGGCAGGGGTGACCATGGGCCGGTGGGCCTGGAGCTCGAGCTTCCTCGATCTCGACAACGACGGGCGCGAGGATCTGGTGGTCGCCAATGGCTACATCACCACCGAGGATCCCGGTGACCTGTGAAGCTTCTTCTGGCGGCAGGTCGTGTCGCGCACTCTCGACGATGACAGTGATCGAGTCACCGAGGATCTCACCGTCTCGCGGGCACTCCTCTCGCGCATGATCCAGGAGGGCCGCTCCTTCAGCGGCCACGAGCGCAACTGCGTGTACCTGGGAACGGACGGGAAGCGCTTCGCCAACGTCTCGGCGGTCTCCGGGCTCGACTTCCCCGACGACGCCCGGGCGGTCGTCCCTGTCGACTGGGATGGCGATGGCGATCTTGACCTCTGGATCTCCAACCGCAGCGCGCCGCGGCTCCGCTTTCTCAGGAACGACTGCCCCGTGGAAGGGAAAGCGGTGTCGATCCTCCTCGAAGGGACGGGTCCGACCACGAGCCGTGACGCCATCGGTGCCCGGGTCGAGCTGGTCCTGGGTGCCGGCGAAGGAATCCGGCGCGTGAGGACCCTTCGAGCCGGCGAGGGGTTCCTCTCCCAGTCGAGCCGCTGGATCCACTTCGGGGTGGACGGAGCCGAGGGAGAGGCGAAGGCCCTCGTGCGCTGGCCGGGCGGCGAGCGCGAGGAGTTTCCGGGAATCCGGGCCGGCGGACGGTATCGGCTCGAGCAGGAATCGGGACAGGCCGTAGCCGAGGAGGGGGCCGAGCCGGCTCCCGCGTTCGAGGCCTCACCGCTCGTGCCCGACGTCCTCCGTGGCACGGCGCGCATTCCCCTGATCACGCTGCTTCCCGTGCCGGGCTTCCTCTACCACGATTTTGAGGGGAAGTCGGTGGAGATCCCCGTGGGAAAGGGACGTCCCGTGCTCATCAACCTGTTCGGGAGCTGGTGCGTCCCGTGCCGGAAGGAGCTCGGCGAGATGGCCAAGAGGAGGGACGAGCTCGAGAGGAAGGGGTTCGAGATCGTGGCGCTTTCGGTGGACGGTCTCGGGGATCCACGGGCGGACCTCCAGAAAGCGCGACAGCTCATCAGCGACGTCGGCTTTCCCTTCGCGACCGGTGTCGCCGACGCCGATCTTTTGAGCACGCTCCAGCTCATGCACGATCACCTGGTGCCGGTGACGCGGCCGCTCCCCGTGCCGACCACGGCGCTCATCGACGCCGAGGGGCGGCTGTCCGTCCTCTACGAGGGCACGGTCACCGTCGATGACCTCCTGCGAGACGTGGATCACTCCGGGCGTTCGCTCGACGAGAGAAGGCTTGCCGCCGCCGGATACCCCGGTCGGATCATCGATCATCCCTCGGTCCGGCGCGTCGCCATCGAGGGAGGCCTGAGGACCCGATTCCAGATGGCGGCGACGTTTCGCAACCTCGGCGTTCTCCGGGGAGCGGTCGTCCACTACCGGAGGGCCCTCGACGAGGATCTGCCGGAGGCGCTGGCTCTCCTGACGCGAGCGCGCCTCGCCCGGGCTCTTCTCGATTGCGGTGACGTGGACGAGGCCGAGACGGAGGCGAAGAGGGCTCTCGAGACCGATCCCGATCTCGTCGAGGCACGCCACACCCTTGCGCTCGTGCTCGAGGCCAGGGGGCGTTTCGACGGGGCAAAGACGGCCTATCTCGAGCTCATGGACCTCGATCCGGAGCGGGCCTTTCTCCGCTACGACCTCGGCAACCTCTGCTTCCGTCAGGGTGACCACGAGGAGGCGATCGGGTGGTACCGGAAGGCTCTCGTTCTCGATCCCGGCTCCGTCGATACCCATGCCAACCTGGCTCTGGCCCTCGAGACGCTGGGACGTGTCGAGGAGGCCATCGAGGTCTGTCGCGCTGGCCTTGCCCGGAGCGCCGAGGACGTGGCCCTTCGGACCCGGCTCGGCATGCTGCTGGTCAAGGGCGGCCTTCTCGAGGAGGGGATCGTCGAGCTCGAGAAGGCGGTGGAGCTTTCACCGGAGTTCGGTGCCGCCCGGCGTGAGCTCCAGAAGGCCCGAGCCGCCAGGAGGTCACGGGAGGCCGAGCCGGCGGGCTCGGGGGGGAGAGTGCCAGAAACGCCTCCCGGGGGCCCGTGACCCGGTCCAGGCTACAGGGAGCCCGTCGCGGGGGCCGATAGCGCCACGGGGGGCGCCGCACGGGTGCCTCCGAGAGGCAGGAGGCCGCCATGTCCCCGACGCAGGACTACCCCATCTCGCGATCCAACCGGAAGAGGCGCGACTTCCTGGAGAAGCACCTCCCCATCCACGAGTGCTCGATCCTCGAGATCGGAGCCCTCGACACCCCGGTCTACCGGCCCCACGAGCAGAGCATCCGCTTTCTCGACTGGTACACCACCGAGGAATTGCGGGTGTTCCTGAAGGACCGTCCCAACCGGAACTTCGAGCACGTGGTGCCGGTCGACTTCCCGGTCAAGGACCGCTTCTTCTCGCGCCATCTCGAGGACCGGTTCGATCTCGTCATCGCCAACCACGTGGTGGAGCACATCCCCGATCTCATCGGCTGGTTTCACGAGGTCGAGAATGTCCTCGCTCCGGGGGGAAGGCTCCTCATCGCGGTTCCTGACCGCCGTTTCACCTTCGACATCCTGAGGTCGCCGAGCGACGCCATCGAGCTCATCCGCTGCCACGACGAGGGGCTCGAGAAGCCCACCTGCTGGCAGATCGTGCGCGACCTCTACTACCACCGACCCATCAACGCCGAGCAGGTCTGGTCGGGGACTCACAAGCAGCACCTCGACACGAGGCGCCACTCGATGAAGGATGCTCTGGAAACGGCGAAGCGGCTCGCCGAGGAGTACCAGAGCGTCCACTGCCATGTGTTCTCTCACGACACCTTCCCCGCGCTGTGGCAGGATCTCGCCGACTCGGGTCTCGTCCACATGGAGATCGAGGCCCTCCAGGGAGTCATCCGCCAGTCCAACGAGTTCCTGGTGCTGCTGAAGGCGCGGGGTCGCTCGCGGTAGAAGGCGGCTGCGTCGTTCGCGGTGGAAGTCGGCTGCGTCCGCGGGCGAGGGGGCCGAAGAGGCGTGGGGGGGAGCGCGCAGCGGCGAGAGGTTCGCAGCGACTTTCCGCGCAGAAGCGGCTTTGGGTTCTCGCTGCGTGGCTCGTGGCGAAACCCACGAGTCATGTCGCTGCGAACCTCTCGCCGCTGCGCGCCGCCAACGGGATTCGGCAAGCCTTCGACGGGGTGGGCGCAGACGGATTCGACCGGGCAACGGCGGCCGGTCTTCCACCGTTCGCTCCGGGGCTTTTCGCTAGCCCTCGTCATGCCGCGGTTAAGAAGCGTGCCTGGCACACTTCTTTACACCTCGCCGTTGCGCGCCGCCAGCGGGATTTGGCAAGACTGCGGCGGGGTGGGCGCAGACGGCTTCGACCGGGCAACGGCGGCCCGGCCTTCCACCGCTCGCTCCGTGCGGGTTAAGAAGCGTGCCTGGCACACTTCTTAACACCTCGCCGCTGCGCGCCGCCAGCGGGATTCGGCAAGACTTCGAGGTTCCTGGCGCAGACGGCTTCGACCCGGCGGCGGGGGCCGGTCCTTCCACCGCTCGCTCCGGGGTTTCTCGCCGGCCCTCGTCTTGCCGCTGTTCCCGGGCCCGCTCTTTTTTCTTGCTTCCGGTTCAGCATCCGTCCCCGACCCCGGCACCGTCGCCGATACCGCTCCCGACACCGACCTCGAGCGCGTGCCCCATCTCCGTCTCCCTCCTGCTACGCTATCTCCCATGCGCTACGAGGGGTCGATCTACCGGCCGCCCAGCGAGGCGGCGAGCTACATCCTCCAGGCCACCATCGGCTGCTCCTGGAATGCCTGCACCTACTGCGACATGTATCGCCAGAAGACCTTCCGGGTGCGGGATCTCGCCGAGACCCTCGAAGATGTGCGTGAGGCGGGACGACGAGCAGGAGACAGGATCGACAAGGTCTTCGTGGCTGACGGCGACGCGCTGATCCTCGATCTCGATACCTGGGAGACGATCCTCGACGCCTGCCATGCGTCGTTCCCGCGCTTGCGACGGGTGAGCGCCTACGCCACCGCCATGAACCTCCTCGAGAAGAGCGTCGAGGACCTGGTGCGCCTCCGGGAGAGGGGACTCTCGCTCCTCTACATCGGTCCCGAGTCGGGAGACGACGAGACCCTGAAGCGCATCGCCAAGGGCGCCGACTTCGAGGACCACGTCGAGGCGGCACGCAGGACCCACGCTGCGGGCATGAAGCTGTCGGCCATCTTTCTCCTGGGAGCCGGAGGAATCGAGAGGAGCGAGGAGCATGCCCGGGCCTCGGCGCGCCTCTGCACCGAGATGGACCCGCGATTCGCGTCGCTTCTGACCCTGACCGTGGTGAAGGGAACTCCGATTGCCCGGCAGGAAGAGAAGGGGGCGTTCGTGCTGCCGCAGATCCGGGGCCTCCTCTCCGAGCTCCGTACGTTCATCGATCTGGCCCGTCCCACCGATGCTGTCTTCCGCACGAACCACGCCTCGAACTATCTGCCCCTCTCGGGAAGGATTCCCCGGGATCGCGAGGCGCTGGTGAAAGTGCTCGACGATGCGCTTCTGGGGAGGCATCCGCTGGTACCCGAGTGGGCGCGGGGGTTGTAGCCCTGGAGCCGATCGACGCCCGCACCCCTTCCCGGATCCGGCATTCTCCCTTACAATAGGACTTGCTACGGGGAGGACCCCCCGGGAGGGGCCATGCGCGACGTCCTCGATCCCCATCCCGTCACCCGGCTCGTGCCGCCGATCCTGGCCGCGGCGAGCGGAGTCTGTGGCCTCGGCTGCGTGCTCGTCGCTTTCCGGGGCGGCGCGCTCCCTTTCTTCGGGATCGAGGTGGAAGGATCCGTCGTCACCGGACTCCTGTGGTTGATCCTGCTCGCCCCGCTCCTCTCCGCCGGGGTCTATCTGGTAACCCTCCACATCGTGGTCCGCCTCGATCCCTGGCTCAACGGACGCCCGGTTCCGGCGGCTCGTCGGCGCCGAGGGTCGAGCCGTCTCCTGCGCGCCGGCCTCCTCGTCGTGGACAGGGTCACCGAGATCGCCGGGAGCCTGGTCGAGCAGGTCGTGGCGGGGGCCCGGAAGGTGGGGTCCCTGGTCAGGCGGGCCGCGCTCGGTCGTCCCCGGGCGCGGGTGGCCACAAGGGTGGCGGGGAGGCGAGCTGTCCCCTCCTCTCCACCTTCTCCATCCGACGTCGAGGACCGGAGTATCCTCGACCGGGCCGAGGAGGACGTGGAGGAGATGGAAAAGCGCCTTGCTTCCATCCTCCGTCGTCTCCGGAACCGCGACGGGCCCTCTTCGGGCCCACCGGGATCGAGCCCGGCTCCGTAGTTTGTGCACAAGTCCTGGCGCATTCTGCCTATAATCCACGGAGAGAGGTTCCCGACGGGCACGACGGGGTCCGAATCTGAAGGAGCTCCCCGATGCAAGGAACGCCAGTACCTCCCCTGCGGAGGTCGGCCCGGGTCATTCCCTCTCTTGTCTTCCTCTTCTTCCTCTTCCCCATCCTTTTCTCTGCCTCCCCGACCGTTCTTGGCGCCGGCCCCGATGTGATCGTCAGCGACATCTACCAGACGATCAAGTGGGGGACCATCGACGGCATCACCGCCTACTCGATCGGTACCGAGGCCTGCAACGTCGGTGATGTCCCCGTGCCGTGGGAGGCCGACACCGCCAGCCACCCCGTCATTGCCCAGAACCTCTATCGCCTCGAGAATGGCCGCCTCGAGCAGATCGGAATGAGCTGGCTCAAGCACGGCTTCGCCGCATTGGCGGATAGCGACTGCGGCACCTGCGAGGACCCCGGCACCACCGCCCTCCTCGGGGTCAACTGCTCGGATGCGTACTCCGCCACCCTCAACGGCCAGCAGGGAGGATTCTTCGGTATCGGCGGCCTCGGACCCCGGTCCGAGGTGAACCCCGTGACCGGAGTCTTCGACTTTCCCTACGGGACCCAGGGACAGTCCGGGGACGACGTCTACAAGCGGCTCCAGGTGGCGAATGTCGACCTCGACCCCGCGGCTCATCCCGATGCCCGGTACTTCCTCGAGGCTCACTACGTGACTCCGGACGACTCCGCCGCGGGCAACTTCAACAACAATGCTTCCTGCCGCGAGGTGCAGATCGGCGACCTGAGCGGAGGAGGCTGGGATCTCGACCTCATCGGGTCCACTCTCGTGGCCGAGAGCATCACCGAGATCTGGGCCGATCTCGATCCCGAGGTGCTCCTCTCCATCGTCGACGTCTCCTCCGGAGGACGGTTCCAGGTGGCGAGCAAGGTCCAGCCCTCGGGTGGAGACTGGTGCTACGAATACGCCGTCCACAACCTGAGCTCACACCGCTCGGGGCAGGCCCTCGACGTTCCGTTGCCGGACACCGCGAGCGTGCTCGCCACAGGGTTCCGTGACGTCGCATATCATAGCGGCGAGCCCTACGACGGAACGGACTGGACCGTCGCCACCCTGAGGGGAAGCGCGGGCGAGCTGACCTTTTCCACCGCGACCTTCGCCGAGAACGAGAACGCCAACGCCGTGCGCTGGGGTACTCTCTATGCCTTCCGCTTCACCAGCGATGCCGCTCCCGAGATGGGCTCGGTGACCCTGGATCTCTTCCGCCCGGGCGACCCCGCCTCGGTCTCCGCCACGGCCTGGGTCCCCGAGAGCCTCTCCCTGGAAACCGTCCTCGCCGGAAACGTCAACGGTGCCGCGGGGCCGATCACCGACGTCCTTTTCGTCAACGGGAGCGCGGGATCGGGTCCCGAGCGAAAGGTCACGGCCGCCACCACCGATCCCCTCACCATCGAGCTGCTCCTTCCCCCCTCGGGAAGCGGAGAGGCTTGCGCCGTGGTGTGGCTGTGGGCAACGTCTCCGGATCAGGGCACCATCGTCGCGCTCCCCTTCGGGCTCGGCCACACCGCCCTTCCGTCTCCTCTGACCTCGGGTCCGCCGGCCCCCTTGCGCATTGCCAACAGCTTCCCGACCCGATACGACCGTCTCCTCGGAGCCGAGCACTGGCCGCAGTCGCCCACCGCCAAGGCGCCCACCGTTCTCCTTTCGGTGCCGCAGGGGGTGGGCCGCGGGATCACGATCTTCGTCCAGGGGCTCGTCGAGGACGCGGCCTCTCCCGAGGGACGGGTGGCGGTGACCAACGGGATCAGTCTCTGCGTGCAGTAGGCGCGAGGCAGTCCCTGCGCGGCTCCGTCCTCGGACCCGGATCTTCAGGGCCCGCCCGGAAAAAAAACCGCCGGGCCCGCGACTTGCGGACCCGGCGGTCGTGTGAATCAGAGCTCACTCGGTCGCCAGCGCAGCACCGTCAGGTGCGGAGCCAGCAGCGCAGCACCGTCAGGTGCGGAGCCAGCAGCGCAGCACCGTCAGGTACGGAGCCAGCAACGCAGCGCTACTGGACCATCGTGGTGTTGACCGACGACGTCTGGATGCAGGCCTCGCCCGAGTTCTCATCGAACAGCGTCAGACGGGCACGGTACTCGCCAGGAGCGACACCGCTCATGTCGACGCGCAGGTTGACCGTCTTCATGCCGCTGGAGCGGGTGTCCATGCGACTGACGGAGAGGGCTGCGGGGTAGAGGACCGTGGTGCCGCTGGCGTTGAGGAGGTCGATGTCCAGCCTCACGTCGTGGGAATCGCCGCCCGGTCCGAGACCGTTGTAGACGATCCGCAGCTTGAGCTTCTCGGTGGCCGGGTTCTCGATGATGACCGACTCGGGGGTCACGCTGATGTTGAACGTGCCGAATCGGAGCTCGAGAAGGTCCGGGGACTGGTCATCGTCGGGATGGTTGAGCTCCTTGGGATAGTCGCGGAGCTGGTCGTTGGTCGAAACGGTATCGCCCACGACCGGCATGCCCTGATCGTCGAGCGACATCAGGTTCGCGGCATCGTGGGAGGCGATGAGGGTGTAGGTCCCGCAACGATCGAGCTCGCCCGCCGCGTAGTTGAAGATCACGTCGTAGTTGGTGTTGGGCTGGAGCGGCTGGACACCCGCCGCGGCGCCGAAGTCGGTGACGATCGCGGTCTTGGTGAGGACCGGAGCGCCCATGACGTTGGTGTCGATCTGGAACGAGGCGGAGGTGATGGGGGTGTTCCCGGTGTTCCGCACGCGCACGACCGCGTTGAGGGCCTGGCCAATGCCACCGGGGCCGTTGTTGATCGGAGTCGTGGTCGGATCGTAGTCCACGAACACGAAGGGAATCGACAGGTCCGGGAGGGGCGTCCGGGGACCGGCGGTGGGAACGATGGCCGTGAACTCGTAGTCCATCTGGGCCGCGGGCCGGAAGGCGGTCAGCGTGCCGCGCTCGGTCTGGGGAGCGGCGTCGACGTCGAACCAGTAGTTGAAGGTGGTGCCCCAGCGGTGGGCGTTGGCGTTCTGGTTCACGGCAAAGGTCTGGGTGCTCCACACGATGCTGTCGACCGTCGTGGTCGCCGACCAGTCGGCGGTGGAGAAGGGCTCGCCGCTATGGTGAGCAATGTCGTAGAAGCCGATGTTGCTCACGTTGTGACCCTCGGGCAGGCGAATCGTGATGGCCTGGCCCGAGCGGTGGGAGTTCAGGTTCAGGATGGCGTACTCGTAGTGCCACCTGCCGCCCCCGAGGTCGGTTGCCTTCGACAGGACATGGAAGCGTCCGTCCAGGGGGATGTCCAGGGTCGACGCGGTCACCGACGGATCGGCGGCCTTCCAGGCCATGACGGCGGGGATCTGCTGGAACGTCTGCCCGCTCACGCTCAGGTTGCGGGTCGAGGCCGAGACGTTGACGCGGCGGTAGGAGGCGTTGTTGTTGCCGTTGCCCGACTGCGCGTCGTCCGGGGTGATGTAGTGACCCTCGACGTAGTAGAGAGCCGTCGGGTGCGCGGCGGGGTCGACGTCGGTGTTGAGCACCTGGAGGCGACGCCCGATGGTGCCGTCCGAAGCGGGCTGGGTGGGCGGATAGGTGAAGACGCCCGTCGAGGCGTTGACCTGGTACTTGGGTCCGAGGCCACCGCGGTCGCCGTTGAGGCCGGAGGAGTAGGGATCGGAGCAGTGCACGCCGAGCTCGGAGCCGTCGGTGCCCTGGCAGTCGTTGAAGCACAGCGAGCCCGAAAGGGCGAAGAATCCGTGCTTGAGCCAGCTCATGCCGATCTGCTGGATGCGTCCGTTCTCGAGCCGGTAGAGGTTCTGGCCGATCACGGGATGGCGATTGTTGCCGGCGATCCAGTCGAGGGGCTGGTTGCCGATGTTGCAGGAAGTCGTGGCTACCGAGTAGGCGCGGATGCCTCCCGAGGTCCCGTAGTTGTTGGTGCCGGGAAGGTCACCGACGATGACGTCGGGGCCGATCCCCAGGTTCTCGCCACCCTCGGTCACGGGATGGCTCTCGAAAGCCTCGCTTCCCGTGGACCGGCTGGCCGACACGAGGACGGCCTCGAGGGCCACGCTACCGATGCGCTGACCGGTGGCGGACGGAAGACCCAGTACCTCGGCGAGACCCTCGCCGACCACGAGGTCGACGTTGTCCCAGCGGAGCCGGTCGTTTCCGAGGTCGAGGACCGCAAGACCCGAGGAGAGCATCTTGAAGACCTCGAGGCCGTTGCTCTCGAGGGTCCAGATGGTTCCGCCGGAGTCCTCGTCGGCCTGCAGGCTGGGGTCGGTGACGATGAGGCGTCCCGCGCTGCTTTCGAGCGAGAGCCGGCCGCGAATGTCCGTGGACCCCGCGGTCACGATGCCCAGGGTCCTGTCGAGCAGGATGACCTCCAGGCCGGAGTCGGCCGCCAGCTCGAACGAGAGGTTGGCGGTGGCCTCACCCTCGAATCGGCCTTCCATCAGGCGAATGCCGAGGAGGTCCATCTCCTCGAGATCGAGGGTGACGACCCCCTGGCCGGCACGGGTCTCGTAGATCCCGAACTTCTCGACGCTCGGGGGGGTTCCCTGCGCCGCGGCGCCGGAAGCCAGCGTGAAACCGGCAAGAAGCAACGTCAGGCTTCCCACCATCATCATCGACTTGACCTTCATCAGTTTGCTCCTCCTCATACCTGCAGTTTCCACCAGGTGCCGTGACCCCGTTGTTCCCGGGCTCGGACGGACGGAAGTATCGACGGCGTGGGGCGACGCCGGGCCCCGCGACGGCCCCCTGGGCCGACGGAGACACCTGGAGGGGTTGAAAGGATCGAGAGTAGGCCCTGGGACCCCGGCCCGTCAAGTGAAAAAGGATCGAGCCAGGGGGGGTCTCTACCGGAGTCGCTGCAGACGAGGGCCGGGGACGGTACGATGGACGGGCATGACATCTCCCTCTTGCTCGCCCGAGACCGGCCCCCCGAGGCCCGGGCTGGTTTCTGCCCCGGGTCGGCTCCCGTGCCGGGCCGTTCTCTTCTTCTTTCTCGCTTGCGCTGCCGGTTGCGGGGGTCCGATCCAGCCCGCAGTGGAGAAGCCGGAGAAGCCCATGGCGGATCCGGATTCTCACCGCCCCGCCCCGCCCCTGGAGGCGACGGAGTCTCCGCTCGCCGCCATCGGCTACCTCGACTGGTCCGAGGACCGAGGGGGATCCCGGGAAGGAGTGTCCGGGAGCGAGGACGGGGCCTGTCCTGGGTACAATTTGTACAATTCGAGGCCTCGGACCGAGGCCCGACTCCTCGATCTCGAGGGACGCGAGGCGCATCGTTGGCAACGACTCGACCAGGAAGGAGGGTGGCACCACATCGAGCTCCTGAGCGACCTGAGGCTTCTCGTCGTCGTGAAGGACGTCTCGATCTCGTGCCTCGACCGCGACTCGAGGGTCCTGTGGGAGGCGCATGCGAGGTTTCACCACGATGTCGCCCCCCTCCCGGGAGGCGAGGTGGCCGCCCTCGCCAGGAGGAACCACCGGGCAACCGTCTCGGGGAGGGATCTGACCTTCCTCGAGGATGTCATCGTCGTCCTCGATGAGGGAAAGGTGGTGGAGGAGATCGGTCTTCACGACCATCTCTCCGCGAGCGTTCCCGCGGAGAGATGGAATCGGATCGCGACGGCCTCCGCCCCCGTGGCCCTGGCCAAGGGGGGCGACGGTCTCTACGACGTCTACCACACGAACTCGATCCAGGCCGTGACCTGGCAGGGAGTGGAGGCTTTCCTCCTCTCGGTGCGGGAAACCGACGAGCTGGTGGTGGTGGCGCGGCGCGATCCCCGCGTCCTCTGGCGCTGGGGACCGGGCATCCTCGATGGCCAGCACCACGCGACCCTGCTCGACGTGGGAGGGGTTCTCGTGTTCGACAATGCCGTGGAGAGAAAGCAGAGCCGGGTTCTCCTCGTCGATCCCGAGACGGGGAGTTTCAAGGATCTCGCCCCCGCGGCGCACTTCTTCACCCCCACCCGGGGCGCGGCCCAGCTGCTCCCGAACGGGGACCTCCTCGTCACCGAGTCCGACGCGGGCCACGCCTTCGAGATCGGCCCGTCGGGGCAGACGGTGTGGGAGTTCTGGAACCCGGATCGCAGGCGGGGCCAGCGGGCGGCCATCTACCGGATGATGCGCATCCATGGTCAGGAGGCCTTGGCGATCGAGAGGCTCCTCGAGGGGGCAGGCTCGCGCTGACACCGCGCTCGTCGACGACCCTTCATCAACAGTCCGGGATAATCCCTGGCCCCCGTCCTCGTATAGGGATCTGTCCTCTCGCGGAGACTCCCCCCCAGGGCCTCCCGCGGAATGCCGGACCCGGAGACGAACCATGACTCGATCGACCCTCCTGCTGCTCGTCGCCTCTCTCTTCTTGACCCCCGCGTCCGCGGCCCGGGCCGACGGCACGGGCCCCGACTGGAAGGCTCTCCACGAGCGATGGTCCGAAGGTCTCCGGGATCTGTGCCTGCCCGGGGTCTCGGTGGGCGTGGTGGCCGGGGGCGAGGTCGTGGATCTCTTCGCGGCGGGCGTGCGTGATCCCTTGAAGGGCTTGCCCGTGACTCCGGACACCGCCTTCTACATCGCATCGTCCACCAAACCCGTCGTCGCATTCGCCCTCCTGATGCTCGTCGACGAGGGCAAGGTGGATCTCGACGCGAAGGTGTCCCGCTATCTCCCCCGTTTCCGGCTCGCCACGGAGGAGGCCACCGATGCCATCACCGTGCGCAGCCTTCTCACTCACGAGCATGGCCTCAACAGCTTCCCCATCGTCTACCTCGATGCATTCACCGGCGAGATCACCGAGGACCGGTTCTACCGGTTCCTCGCCGAGGTCGAGCCGCGGGGACAGGTCGCCTACAGCAATCTCCACTTCACCCTCGTGGGCCGGATCATCGAGGCGGTGAGTGGAAAGCCCTGGCGCGTCTTTCTCGAGGAGCGCATCTTCGCGCCGGCCGGAATGACCCGGACCACGGGCTTTGCCGACCAGATGTATGCCCGGGAGGACGTGGCTTTTCCCACCCTCTATCGGGATGGCGAGCACGTGTTCTGCCCGGTGCGAAAGACCGACCGCACCATGCACGCGGCGGGGGGGCTCGGCACCTCGGCCCGGGACGGGGCGCGCTGGCTCCTTCTCAACCTGCAGGGGGGAACGATCGGGGGCAAGAGGCTTCTCTCCGAGAAGAGAGCTCGCGACATGCAGGTGCTCCACGCCCGCAACGAGTCTGCCATCGGTCAGGTGGCCCGCGACGGCTATGGCCTCGCCTGGGCCGTCGGTACCTGGGAGGGGCGGCGCGCCCTCGAGCATGGCGGTGGCTACGCGGCGAGCTCGGCCCGCTTCACCTTCCTTCCTGACGACGGAATCGGGGTCGTGGTGCTCGTCAATGGCGACGGCCCTGCGGGGAGCTTCGCCGATCAGATCACGGGTGACGTCCTCGCGGCGTTCACCGGGGTCGAGGTGGAGGACGGCCTTCCGGGCCTCATCCGGGTCGAGCGGCGGCAGAGGCCCCGGCGCGAACGCTCTCTTCCCCGGGGCACCAACCCCGCCGAGGAGGAGGGCGGGCTCTCCCTCGGCAGGGAAGCCTACGCCGGGACCTATGCCCACGACGACTGGGGAACCGTGACCCTGACGGTCGAGGACGGCAGGCTCACGGGCCGCGCCGGCGATCTTCCCGTGACCCTGTTCAGCAGGGGAAGGGACGAGGTGCGGGTCATCCTGGGTCTCGATCAGGAGGCGACCGGTGCTTTCCGCATCGACGGGGACAAGGTGGTGGGGCTGGAGCTGGAGCTGCCCGCCGCCGCCGTGGTCTTCCGGAGGAGATGACCCTCGCCGCCGTTGCGGGTCGGTCCCGGATCAGGCATGATGGACGGGGCACGCCCCATGTGGACTGCCCGCACCACCACCGCTTTGCTCGATCTCCTGCGCGAGCCCCGCAATGCGGAGGTCTGGCAGGAGCTCGACTCCCGTTACCGACCCATCGCGGTCGGCTTCGCACGGCGTCTCGGTCTCACTCGCGAGGACGCGGAGGATGCGGCCCAGGAGACCTTGCTCCGCTTCTCCCGTGCCTACACCGAGGGACGCTACGACAGGACCCGGGGGCGCCTCCGCTCGTGGATGCTGGGAATCGCCCGGCGGTGCATCCTCGACATTCTCGCGCTGCGCTCGGGTCGCCGCGAGAAGCGGGGCGAGTCGGCGCTCGGCGATCTTCCCGCCGTGGACGAGATGGAGAGGCTGTGGGAGGAAGAACACCGGCGGGTCATTCGCGAGAGGGCCCTGCACCAGCTCCGCGGCGGGACGCGTTTCGACGACCGGACGATCCGGGCCTTCGAGCTGCTGGTCATGGAGGAGAAGCCTGCGGCCGAGGTGGCGGACCTCGTGCATCTCAGCCTCGATTCCGTCTACGCGGCCAAGCATCGTTGCGCCAGGCAGCTCCGGAGGATCGTCGAGGAGCTGTCCCGCGTGTACGAGATGGATTGACCGGTCCATGGGCGAAGAGCCGTGCGGAAGCGATCGCTGTCTCACCCTCACCGAGCTCGAGAGTCATCTCTTTGACGGGTCGGGGAACGTCCACGTGGAGGAGCACCTTGCGTCGTGTCCCGAGTGCCGGGATCGGGCCCGGGAGCTCCGGGAGGACGACGAGTTTCTCCGCTCGTTTCGTGGGAGCGTCACCTCTGACGGCACCGAGGAGGCATCCACGGCCCGCTCCGAGGAGGTGCCCGGGTACCGGATCGTGCGGGTGATCGGCCGCGGCGGTCAGGGAATCGTCTACGAGGCACTCCAGATCTCGACCGGTCGAAGGGTGGCGCTCAAGGTTCTGCTTCTCGGCCTCCAACCGGGCTCGAGGCTCCACCGGTTCGAGCGGGAGATCCAGCTCGCTGCTGCGCTCCGGCATCCGCATGTGGTCACCGTCTTCGACTCGGGCACCAACGAGACCGGCCGCCCCTTTCTCGCCATGGAGCTCATCGAGGGGCTCACGGTGGTGGACTACGCGCGGAAGGGAGGGGGGCCCGCCCTCGATCTTCGCGAGACCCTGTTGCTCTTCGGCAAGGTCTGCGCGGGGGTCGGCCACGCCCATCGTCGCGGCGTCATCCACAGGGACCTCAAGCCCGGAAACATCCTCGTCGACAGAGACGGTCAGCCGCGCGTCCTCGACTTCGGGCTGGCCAAGATGATCGACAGCGACGCGATCTCGGCCACGCGCACGGGAGCGTTCCTGGGTACCCTGTCCTATGCGGCGCCGGAGCAGCTCACCGGCGATCGCGATGCCGTCGACATGCGGACCGACGTCCATGCCCTCGGGGTGATCCTCTACGAGATTCTCACCGGCCGCCATCCCTTCGAGGTCGAAGGTCCCGTCTCGCGGCTGATCCGCAGCATCGGTGAGGACGAGCCGCCGCCCCCCTCGCGCTGGCGCAAGGATCTCGACAGCGACGTCGACACCGTCGTTCTCAAGGCCCTGGCCAAGGAGCCCGACCGACGCTATGGCTCGGCGGCTGCGCTCGAGGAGGACCTCCGTCGCTATCTGGCCGGCGAGCCCATCGTGGCGCGGCGCGACAGCACGTTTTACCTCCTGCGCAAGATCGCTCGACGCCATCGTCTCGCCGTGGCCGGAGTCGCGATGGCGATTCTCGTCACCCTTGTCCTCGGAGTCTGGATCGTCGCCGCCGAGAGGCGGGCCCGTGAGGGCTACGAGCGGTCGAGGGTGTCGGCGGCTCTCCTGCAGGATCGTCTCACCGAGAGCGAGATCGAGCGCGGACGGAGCGCGGGGCCTCCTCAGGGAGAGGAGATCGTGTGGGATCGGCACCTGCTCGTTCCGGAGGATCCCGAACGCACCGGTCCACGTCTCCTCAACGAGCCTCCGGGGCCGCTACAGAGCTACTGGGCGCTCTCCGAGATGTACTCCAGGAATCCCTGCCTGGCCGCTGCGACGCTGGCCATGCCATTCGGCGCCCTGCGGTTCGTCGAAGGGGGGGAGGCCCTGGTCATCGTGGGAACGGGGGGCGAGGTCGTCTCCTGGAAGCCCGGTTCCGGGAGAGGCATCGTGCGGGAGAGAGAGCTGCCGTTCCGGGACACGTGGCCGGAGCTCACAGAAGGAGCGCGACTCGTTTGCGGCATGAAAGACGGAGTGGCCCGCATCTTCGACCGGGCCAGTGGTGAGGTCATCGCCACGGTGGAGGGGGTGCCGGGTGCCGAGGGCGTCGTGCTTTCGCCGGACGGAGAGGTTCTGACCGTGCGTCGGTCCGATCGGTCGTTCGCGCTCCTCGAGGTGCCGTCGCTGAGGGAGACTGCGGTCGTCACCCTCGAGGAGGAAATCCTCGGCAGCCCCTGGTTCTCGCCGGACCGGAAGAGCCTTCTCCTCTGGACCCGGACCGGCTTTCTGCTCTTCGATCGCAGCACCCGGGATGAGGTTTACATGCGCCAGCCGGGTGACTCGCGGCCGCGACTGTGCGCGGGAAGTGCAGATGGCCGGACGCTTCTCGTGGGTGTCGACGCCATGGATCCCGCATCGCAGTACTTCCAGGCCGTCGCCGTCTTCCATCGCCAGGGCGATTCCTGGAGAGAGGAGGCCAGGATCAGCGGAGGCTTCATCGGGTTCAGCGGGCTCGACACCACTTCCAGCGGCAACCTGGCGGTGGCGGGGGATCGGCAGAGGATCCTCGTCTACGATCTGGAGGCAAAGGACCCCGGCCGGGGAGAAGTCTTTCACGGACACCGGGGCGCCGTCCGCGGCGTCGTCTTTTCGCCCGATGCCCGCACCATCGCCTCGGTGGGATCCGCTCCTGACGTGGCCCGGATCTGGGAGAGCCACTCGAACCGCTGGTTCAATCCTTATCGGTCCGACGAGAGCCGGGCCTATCTCACCATGGCTTTCAGCCCCGACGGTCGCTACCTGGCTGCGGCCGGCTGCATGGGCAGAAACCTGGCGGGGGTCGTCGACGTGCTCGACGCGCGGACGCGCGAGCGACGCTTCCGGGTCGAGGGACCGGTCCTTCCCGTGGCCGGGGTCCGGTTCTCGCCCGAGGGTCGGTGGCTGGTGGCGGGGAGCCAGGCGTCCGATATCCACGTCTGGGATCTCTCTTCGGGCGAGCCCGTGCTCGTCCACCGTTTCGAGACCGAGTCCCGGGTCAACTCGGTGAGCGCCACGGCGACTCTGGTGGTGGCGGGAGAGGAGAGCGGCATCTCGGTCTGGGATCTTGTCCGGGGAGAGGAGGTGGCTCGCTACCAGGATCACGCGGGACGGGTTCCGTGGATCGAGTTCGATCCACCGGGGCGCACGTTCCTGACCGTGAGCTCCGATGGCAAGGTGCTCCGGAGGGCGCTCGAGGGTGGGGTGAGCCGGATAGGGTTTCACGGACAGACGGTGCGCGTGGCCCGGTTCTCACCCGATGGATCCCGGATCGTCTCGGGCTGCGACGACGGAGCGATCCGGATCTGGAACGCGAACGGGGGAGCGGCTCCCGTCCAGCTCGTGGAGCACCGCGACCGGGTGTTCGCGCTTGCCTTCCATCCCGGGGGAAGGCTTCTCGCCTCGGGGGATGCCTCGGGAGTCGTCCACCTCTGGGATGCCACCAGGGGGCTTCATCTCGCCGAGCTTCAGGGGCACCAGGGCATGGTGATGGCGCTGGAGTTCTCGCCCGACGGAGGCGAGCTGTGGTCGTCGTCCCACGCCGGCATGCTGGGCTGCTGGGACCTAGACTATTACGAGAAACACCTGCGGGGAAACGTGATGCGGCATCTGGAGAGGCTCAGGGTGCGCTACGAGCTCGACCCCGAGGGAGTGGAGCGCTGGATGCAGTGGGTACGGGAGGAAGAGGTTACGGCGGGGTCGAGGTGAATTGGGGGTGCGAGAGAAGGCACCCGCTCTTGCCTACCGGGAGGCTAACCCCTGCATCACACCTGATCGCTTGACTTGGCGGATGCCTCTTCCGTAGGATGCGCGCCTTGTCGGACCCGAGATCCCTTCCGAACCCAAGAGGGCCAGCCTTGTCCATGCAACGACACCTCCGCGCTCTCCCCCTCGTTCTCCTGCCTCTCATCTCGCTTTCCGGATGTCTCGTCGCTCCCGGAACACGGCCCGGTGTGCACATCGATTCGTTCCTCATGACGAAGTACATCCACCGCGGCCAGGTGGAGGTCAACGATCCCGTGGTACAGGGCAACGCGAATATCGACTTGCCGACGAAGGACGGTGGCACCCTGAGTCTCGGTGCTCTCGGAAACGTGAATCTGAGGAACAAGAACGGCGGTGGTTGGTTCCCTGACGGCAAGGCGGGCAAGTTCACCGAGGTCGACCTCTCTGCCTCGTACTCGCGACAGGTGGCGGGGATCGATGTTCGCGGCGGCGTGGAAACCTACGTGCTGCCCGACGGACCGGAGTTTCCGTTCGGAGTTCGTGGAACGACAACGGAGGTTTTCGGGGCCATCGGAAAGGATCTCGCCGGCTTCTACCCGCAGTTCACCATGCACTACGACTGGGACGAGGTCGACGGGTACTACCTCGAGTCGAGCCTCTCGCGTGACTTCAAGCTCTTCGAGAAGCTCACCGCCGAGGCGAGCGTCGGCCTGGGTTACAGCGACAAGGACCACTCGGACTGGACTTACGGCATCGCCGAGTCGGGACTCGCCGACGGACGCGGTTCGGTGACTCTCTTCTACGACTACGACGAATCGACGACCTTCCAGCTCGGGGTGGCCTACTCGACCATCATCGACAAGGACCTGCGCGATTGGTTCGATATCATCGATATCGAGCCCGACAACTTCTGGATCACCTTCGGCGTGGGCTGGAGCTTCTGAGGGGAGACCTTGAGCCATGGCTACGCGTCGAAGGAGTTGCGGGAAACTCCGGTCCGATTGGCTGGCGGGACCGATCGCACTCGGCATTCTCGTCTCGCTCGTCTCGTGCAGCACGGGCATTCACGATCCAGCTCTCCCGGGCGGCGAGGTTCTCATCGCCAGCGGGAACACCGCGCTGGGATTCGATCCGCCCGTTGAGCTCGCGGGTGACGAGGCCGTCACCGAGTCTGCCATCGCCGCCGCTCTTCTCCCGGGGCGGAGCGGCGAGCCCGATCAGCAGCTCGTCTTCTTCGCCTTCACGACCCGCGCGGCGGCCGACACCCAGCGACCCGACGGCGGCACCCTCGCCGAAGGTGCCCCCGCGGATGTCAACGGGGAGGGCGACATCTTCCTCGCCGTCCTCGCCGATCCCGGAGAGTCGTCGACCGGCTCCGGCCCGACCTTCACGCAGACACTCTTCAACACGCTCCGCAGTGATCGCTGCATCGGCTGCCACGGCTTCTTCGCCGATCCGACGAGCCTTCCCGGGCATTCCGGCGGCTTCAACCCCGGTAGCTGCATGACGGATGGCTGCCACACGCGGGAGGTGACCGGCCTCCTGAACGATCCCTGGGAAGCGCCCGCCGCCTCCTTCGACTTCCGCGGCAAGAGCTCGAGCGTTCTCGCCGAGATGGTGCGGGATCTGGGCCGAGATCCCACGGATCCGGACCGGATCGACCCAGAGCCGGTGCGCACACACCTTCTCGATGACGAGAAGATCCAGTGGGCCATCATCAGGGGTAAGGTCCCCTTCGGGACGCCGAATCCGCTCCCGACCACCCCGATTTCCTTTGATCGCTGGACCGAGCAGGTGAACGCATGGATCGACGGTGGGCTGACGATCGGAGGAGCCGTGGTCCGCTCGATCGTGCTCGTGAGCCGCACGGAAGGCGCGAACGCGACCGGCAACGGGAAGGCCGGTGAGCCCGACGTCGTCTTCGTTCCCGATCCGGCCTATGACCCGGGGATCTCGGGAATGATGGTCCCCGTGGGTACCCTGCACGTGGTCTTCGGCTCGACGTCCGACGACCTCGTGGTGGGCGCCATGACCTCGGGGCAGAACATCTTCCGCGTGCGCGTCGATGTCTTCGCGACGGGCGATCCCGACATCCCCGTGGAGCTGCGCCCCGGTCCTCCCGCTCTCGTGAGTGCTTCGGCTACGGGATTCTCCTCGGGCGGCAACGGCTCCTCGTCCCATCCCGTGATCAGTGCCGACGGGAGGCGTGTCGCCTTCGAGTCGCTCGCCACGGATCTCGTTCCTGGCGGCTTCCTCGATGGCAACGAGGCCGGCGCTCCCGACGTTTTCGTTCACGACACGCTCCTGGGGACCACGGAGCTGGTGAGCGCATCGCAGCCCGGGATGAGCGGCAACGGTGCCTCGCGACGGCCGGCCATCAGCGCCACAGGTGACGTCGTGGCCTTCGAGTCTCTCGCCTCGGATCTCGTTTTTGGCGACACCAATGGTGTGCAAGACGTTTTCTACACCCGCCTCGATCCGGCACGCGGGCTCGCACTGGTGACCTCGCGTGCGAGCGTTGCCACGGGAAACGTCGAGGCCACCGGTGGCCCCTCGGGGAATGCCACCGTGGTCTCGTTTGGCGAGGAGGTTCTCGTGGCCTTCGAGTCGGAGAAGCGCGATCTCGACGGCCGTCTCCCTCCCGGCACAGGGGCACAGATCTACCTCCACGACTCCCGGGACACGGGACGCACCACACGTCTGTCCCGGACCTCCACCGGTCGGCCGGGAAGTGCTCTCGCACGGGATCCCGTCCTCAGCCCCATCGCGAAGGCCGTCGCGTTCTCGTCGGCTGCCGGTGAGCTCGATTCCGTGCGGAAGAAGGACGACAACGCGGCGAGCGACGTCTTCCTGGCCTCATTGAGCACCTTCCTGGATTCCTCCGATCCGCGGGATATCAAGATCGAGCGCCTCAGCGTGAGCCCCGATGGCGAGAGCGGGAACGCGGCATCGGTCCTTCCCCGGCTGACGGCGATCCGCGATCCACAGGGCGGCTTCCAGGAGGGGCAGATCGTCTCTTTCTCCACCCAGGCGACGAATCTGGGCGTGGCCGAGGGCGCGAGCACCGTCGTGCTGCTCGTGGAGCCCAACCGCTCTCCCGTGTGCATCCTGGAGGTGGCCGGGGGCCGGAGGCTCTTCGGCCCCATGGAAGAAGTCTCCTTCGACCCGGGAGCGAGCTTCGATCCGGACAGGGCGCCGATCGCCCTCTATCGTTTCGATTTCGACGACGGCTCTCCCGTGATGGAGACCAACACCCCGCAGGTCGTCTTCCACGCCTACGCGGCGACGGGCCTCTTCGACCCCGTGCTCACGGTGATCGACGAGAAGGGCTCCAGTCGGTCCTGTTCGGTCCCGATCATCGTCAACGAGCCGCCCATCTGCGCGGCGAGCGGTCCTGCGGGCGTAGTGCTCACGAATGAGAATCTGATGTTCGACGGGACTGCCTCTCTGGAAGACGATCCCGGGGATGCCATCGCCCTCTTCTCCTGGGATTTCGGAGACGGGACGGGGAGCGAGGGGCCGGTGGTGAATCATGCCTACTCCACGGCGGGGATGTTCGAGGTCACCCTGGTGGTGACCGACACCCGTGGGGCCTCGAGCTCGTGCAGCACTTCGGTCGAGGTGAACACTCCTCCGACATGCAGCGCCGTCTTCCCGGAGTCGGCTCTCACTCTTGTCGACGTCACCTTCGACGGACGGGACTCCATGGATCCCGACGGCGATCTCATCGTGGAGTACCTCTGGAGCTTCGGGGACGGCGCGATGGCGTCCGGCGCCGTGGTGACGCACCAGTACGCGACCCCCGATCGCTACACGGTGACGCTCACGGTCACCGACGCTCGCCTTGCTCGCTCGAGCTGCGGCGGCAAGATCACGATCAATACCGACACGCCTCCCACCTGCGTCGCCTCGTTCCCGCCGACGGGATGCACCCGGACCGACATCACCTTCGACGGCTCGATGTCGATGGATCAGTTCGGCGACCCGGTCGTGCGCTACGTGTGGAGCTTCGGGGACGGTATGGGGGCGGACACGATGAGCCCCACGGTGACGCATTCCTACGATTTGCCCGGTGTTTTTTCGGTTGCGCTCACGGTATTTGACGACCGGGGGAATTCGAGCATCGGGCTCTGCGGGGGGTCCATCTCGATCAGCCGGAATCCCCCGACCTGTATGGCGGTCTTCCCGTCCACGGCCACGACGGGGCAGCTCGTCTCCTTCGACGGGTCGTCGTCGAGAGACAAGAACAACCAGCCCGTGACGGGTCACTTCTGGACGTTCGGCGACACGCCGACCGAGTTTTCCGGTGCGATGGTGAACCACACCTATGTCGATCCGGGATCCTACACCGTCACCCTACGCGTGGTGGATGCGCGCGGCGAGGAGTCGACGTGCAGCCGGAACATCGACGTGCGGGCGACCTTCGGCTACGTCTTCAGCAATGTACTCCAGCCTCAGGGCAACAATCAGTGCGTCAACTGCCATGACCCGGGAAACAACCTCAATTTCGGCTCGACCCGGCAGAACGCCTACCTCTCGCTCCTCGTCTCGGACAGCCCGCCCACGGGTCGCGCGGCTGCCTGCAACGCGAGCCGGTTCCTCGTCGTGCCAGGAAACCCGAACACCAGCATCCTCGTCGACAAGATCGAGGCGGCGCGGGACATGCGGGCTCCCGTGTGCGGGGCCAGTCCCATGCCCCTGACGGGAAGCCTCATGGATCTGGAGATTCTGGCCATCCGATCGTGGATCCTCGACGGTGCGAAGAACAACCCATGATGCACTCCGGCAACTGACGGCGGTGGTTGCGGGAGGGTTTCTTTCGGGCCCGGGAGGAACGTTGTATCCTGGCCCGTTTCAGGTACCTGGATACCACTGTCCGTGAAGCTCCGGCAGGGAGGGCGGCGTCGCCCTCTCGCCGTGAAGAGACCCGGTGGCCGGGCCCGGCCCGCCAGAAAGAGGCATGGCAGGAGACCTGCTCCAGGATCCGGTTCTCGCCTCCGCGCCCGTGGAGGCCGGCTACAAGGTGCTCGAACCCTGCGTTCTGTTCGACCGCATCGGTCGTGGCGGAATGGGAGCGGTCTACCGGGCCATCCACGTGATGTTCGACATCGACGTGGCGGTCAAGTGCCTCCTCGCGAACCAGGCCGGGAATGCGAAGGATCTCGTGGAGAGGTTCAACCGCGAGGCGAAGCTGGCTGCCCTCGTGAGCCATCAGAACGTCGTCCGCGTCTACGAGGTCCATCGTCGATATGGCCTCCACTACATCGTCATGGAGTTCGTCCGCGGTGACTCCGCGCGCGCCTGGGTCGACCGACGAGGTCCCCTCGAGCCTGCCGAGGCAGCGACGATTCTCCTCGGCACGGCCCGGGGCCTGGCTGCCGCCCACGAGAGGGCGATCGTTCACCGCGACATCAAACCGGAGAACATCCTCATCTCGGCGACCGGCGAGGTGAAGCTCGCCGATCTCGGACTCGGGGCATTTCGCGGCGCACACGAGGAGGCCGAGCAGCTGACCGGCATGCACGTGGCGATGGGGACGCCCCGCTACATGCCGCCCGAGCAGTGGTCGGGATTGGCCGATGTGGGGCGGCCCGGGGACATCTGGGCTCTCGGTGCCACCCTGTATTTTCTCCTCGCGGGAAAGGATGCCTACGACGGTCTGCCCGTGACCGACTGCATGCGGCGGATCTGCACCGAGCCGTTCCCCGACATCGTCGAGGTGGTCTCCGACGTTCCCGACGACCTGGTGGGAATCCTCCGGCAATGCACGGAGTCGGCTCCTGCCCGGCGATTCCGCTCGGCCTCGGCTCTCGTGGAGGCCCTCGAAAAGCTCGTGCACGAGCGCGCCTGGCGCTGTAGCCTCATCGATCCGACGACGGGAAACCGCGTCTCCCGGGGCGAATCTCCCCCGCCGAGCCGCTCCGTGACGACGGCTGTTCGCTCCCGCATCGAGGGATCGCGTCTCCAGGGGGCTTCGCTCCCCGCCGAGGGGGCTCCGGCTTCCGGGGACACGCTCGTTCCCCCTGCCGCGGGCATCCCGGCGGCGACGATTCTTCCGGCCGCGGAAGCCGCGACCGACACCACCGGCGACGAAGTCTCGGCCCGGGACGCGGAGCAGTCCTCGTCGGGTGACCCGGCCGGGATGGCCGCGGGATCCGGTACGGACGCGGTGGTGGGGGGGCTCGAGCTCCCCTCGACCGGCTCTCGCCCCCGGAGGCTCGTCGTGGCGGTGAGCGTGCTCTCCCTGGTGATCGTCCTCATGGCAGTCTGGACGATCCTGGGAAACCGCGAGACCGAGCCGGTGGGGCCCTCGAAGTCGAGCGTCCCTCCTCCCGGGACGGACGCCCGCGACCGGGCGGAGATCGCATCGCTCCTGGGGAATGCGTTGGCGATCGAGGCACCGCTCCCCGGGGAGCGAATCGCCCGTTCCTCGGTCGAGGTCAAGGGAAGGCTCGACTACGAGGTCCCGGACCGCGCCATCGAGATCGGGCTGCAGAATCCCTCGTCGGGCGAGGTGTCGGCAACGGCCGGGTTTCTTCCCGGCCGGCCCACGGTGAGGGCTCTTCTGGAGAAGGGAGCCTTCCGCGCCGCATTGACCGACCTTGCCGAAGGAGAAAGCACGATCCTCGTGCAGGCCACGGAAGGCCACGGAATCGACGCGACGAAGGCGGTCACGATCTTCGTGGACATGACCCCTCCCGCGATCACGATCGAGGAGCCGGTCGCGAGCGGGAGTGCCGACGTCTGCACCAGCGCCGCCACCATGACCCTCTCCTTCCGCGCCGAGGACGGAGACGCCATCGCGAGGGTGGCCATCGCGGGAAAGGTGGCGGCTCCCCGGGAGGACTCGTTGTATCGGCAGGAGCTCCCGCTTCCGGAGACCGACGGTCCGGTGACGATCGCCGTGGAGGCCGAGGATCGCGCCGGCAACACGACCAGGAGGGAGATCCGGGTGGTCCGGGACACACAGGCTCCGGAGCTCACGCTTGTCGAACCCCTGGAGGCTCACACGATCGCCCCCGGTAGCCTCACCCTCGCCGGAACGGTCCAGGATGCGAGCCCTTGCCGCGTTCTGGTGAACGGAGTGGAAGCCGTCGTCGACAACGGCACGTGGCGGCTATCGATCCATGCAGATCCGGAATCCGCGATCGACATCGAAGCTCTGGACGCCGCCGGCAACCGTTCTCCGCAGATCCGGCTCGAAGTGGCCAGGGAAGCGAAGCCGTCGGCCTCCCCCACCGAAGGCCCGACACTCGAGCTTCTGGGAAGGAACGAGCAGGGCTTCGAGGAGTTCCGCCACGGGCCCACGGGGATCATCCTGGTGGCCTTGCCCGGCGGGACGTTTACCATGGGCTCGTCGGGCGGAGACCCGGACCGTCTCCCGGACGAGATCCCTCCTCACCAGGTGACCCTGTCTCCCTTTCTCATCGGCAAGTACGAGCTGAGCCAGTCCGAGTGGGACCGGTTGATGACAGAGAACGCGACCCCGGGAAGCGAGCCCGATCGGCCCGTGGGAAGGGTGTCGTGGAGTGACGGCGACGCCTTCTGCCGGAAGTACGGTCTGCTCCTTCCCACGGAGGCCCAGTGGGAGTACGCGTGCCGTGCGGGAACGACCACGCGGTTCGCCTTCGGAGACGAGGTGACGGCGGACCAGATTCATTGCGCCGCCGGCGACGAGGACAACTCCACCGGGCTCGCCTCGGTTCGCTCCGGCAACCCCAACGGCTTTGGCCTCCATCACATGCACGGCAATGCCTACGAATGGTGCCGGGATGCTTACGACGCATCGTTCTACGAGGAGGTCGTCACCGATGGGGGCTCCAGCGACCCGTGCTACTCCACGGACGATGAGGGCGTCAAACGGGTGCTCCGGGGCGGATGCTGCCGATCAGCAGCCATCGAGTGCCGCTCCGCGGCTCGATGGTTCGACGTGCCTGGCCGGAAGCAGCCGTTCATCGGGTTCCGCGTGGTCCTGCAGCAGTAGCCGCGAAACGGCCCCCGCCGGGGGATGGTTCGTCTGGCCAGAAGTCCGAGCCAGACCCTCTAGGGCTGGATCCCCTTCAGGACCTCGAGAAGGTCCTTGACCGGCGGACGATCCGTCTTGTCCTGGCCGACGTACGCGTAAACCACCGAGCCCGTCCGATCGACGATGAGCGCCGAGGGAAAGGCCAGGCTCGCCTTGATTCCGAGACCCTCCACGAGGGCGAGATCGACGTCGTAAAGAAGTGTATAGGGAGGGGGATCCTCGCCGAACTCGTTCCTGTAGAGCTCCTTGAAGGCATCCATCCCCCCCTCCGGACCCGGGTACACGACGAACACCTCGGTGTTGAGCTTCTTGAAGTCGTCGAGTGACGGCCCCAGTGCCTTCGTTTGCGCGGCGCAGTACATGCAGACGCCACCGGCGTAGCCGCGGAGGATGACGAGGAGCACGCTTTTCTTGCCGATGAGATCGCGGAGCTCGATGCTCCTGTCGTCGGCGCTCCGGAAACGGGTGACGGGCAGTGGCTTCCCCTTGAGAAGAGCCGCTGGCCCGTCGTCGGAGGCGATGCTGGGACCGCTTGTAACGGGACGGTAGCGTCCGGAACCAGATCGGCTCCGCGAGGCCCCGTTCGCGTAGAAGTCGACCGTGTCGGCGAGACGCTCCTTCTCGAGCACCGTCAGCTCGGGCTGCGCACGCACCGCCACCACGGGAGCTCTCTCGGTCTCCTTCTCGAGGTCCGGGGCGGGAGCGGGAGCCGCCGGGGGGGGCTCCATCTTGACGATCGCCTCACCCGGGACATGGGACGAGGCCTCGGCGATCCACGTCCGGACGACATCCTCCGTGGCCCGGAGATCCGGAAGGTCGTCCCGGGAAAAGCCGCCCTCCATGCTCTCCAGGCTCGGCGCAGCGAAGGTCTCGAGCTGCAGAGGCTTTGCCTGGCCGTCTTCCCAGGTGGTCCACGCTCCCGCGAGACGCCCGCCAGCGACCGTTCCCGCGGCGAGAAGGCTCCCATCGCTGCGCCAGGCGGAGCAGAAGCCGTCCGGCACGCCGTTGTCGAAGTTGACCGAGAGGCGTGGTTTTCCGCTCCGGTGCCAGCAGAGCCAGAGGCCCGTGGGCACGTCGTGGCGGAGGTACCCTTCGCGGCGCGCCGAGCCATCCTCCCAGGTCTCCAGCACCAGAGCGTACCCCTCGGGCATGGGATGGAACCGGCTCGTCATCTCGCCGCTCTTTTGCCAGTAGCGCCACGTGCCCACCCGCTCGCCGTCGAGACGGTATCCCTCGGCTTTCTTGCTGCCGTCCGGGTACCAGTAGGTCCACCGGAGGGTCGGTTTTCCGTGGGAGAACTGCCCGCGCTTGTCGGGTTTGTCGTCCGAGGTGTAGAACATCCAGTAGCCCGTCTCCTGGCCGGCGTCGAAGAAGCCCTCGGCGCGGGGGGCGCCGCTCGGGCTGAAGTACCGCCAGGGTCCGACGCGCCGCTCGCCGGCAAATGAGCCCTCCATCTCCTCGGCCCCGGTCTTGTAGTAGTAGGTCCAGCGGCCGTCCTGGACGTCGTCGGTGTAGAGCCCCTCGGCCCGTTTCTTGCCGTTGTTGTAGTAGAAGGTCCAGGGGCCCTCTTGCTCGCGCGTCAGCAGGTGGATGTTGCCCTCCTTGCGCACGGGACCATCGGGAAACTTCTCCTCGTGGCGTACGAGAAACGCACGCCCGATCGAACACCCGTGCAGAGAGAGGACCAGAGCGGAGGCGAGGAGGATCGTCCGAAGCATGGTGGTCTCCTTCAGGCAGGCAAAGCGGCCAGGACACGCGGAGGAACTTCCGAGCGGGCGACGGAGGGACGCCCGAGCGACGACCGTTCGCGTGCGTGGGCGCTGATTCTAGGCCCTCGGGGTGGAAAGCGCAACTCCCTCACCAGCCCCGGTGGGAAGGCTCGGGGCGGCGGCCGGCCCTTGCCCTCAGATGTTCACCGCAGCGGCCGACATCCCCGTCAAGAAGATTCCCTTGGCTCGTGAGGTGGAGACTCATAGCCCCCCGAGCGGCAAACTCTCCGCCTTTTCACCAAGAAACCTTTGCTTGTTCCCGGCCCCCCGAACCACTATGATCGTGGTCAAGACCCCGGGGATATCGCCATCCGTGCGTGGCTGTGGGTCCCGTCCCGGAGAGGACGGCCACCCCTGACCTCGCTGCCTCCACGATGGCCTGAGGAGGTGCCGAATGAGCCGTAGAAGCGTTTTCGTGGCGGGAGCTCTCGCCCTCGTCGCCCTGTCATCCGCCGCCCTGGGTGGTGGGCCGGGCAATCCGGATCCCAGGAGGTACGTGAAGCCCGATCTCGACGTGGTCCAGGGGGAGCGCTTCGAGAAGGCGATCCTCGCCGTCGAGGGAAGCGAGGGCTGGCGGAGAATCGACTGGCGTGCCAGCGCCGAGGAGGCCGTGGCCGAGTCCGCGCGGACGGGACGGCCGCTCTTCGCCGTCCTCACCGTCTCCGAGTTCGGCAAGGATCACTCGACCTTCACCTGACAGCAGGGGCGCCTCATGAAGAGCAGTTCGCTCTCCTCCGATCGCGTCATCGATGCCGTCAACCGTGACTTCGTTCCCTTCCTCGTCGACATGACCCGGGACGGATTCCCGGCCGTGCCGGGGCTCGCGGCGTGGAGACGCGCCTACCTCTCGGACTGGAAGCATCGCAGCGGGTTCGCCACCGCCGTCGTTCTCGACGCCAGGGGACAGACCCCGCTCGCGACCTCGGGCTGCGGTCACCTCTGGGAGATCGAGAGCTCGCTCAACTTCGACCCCGATCGATTCCTCGGGTTCGTCGTCGAGGGTCTCGATCGAGCCAGACGCCACCAGGCGATCCTGTCCCGGGAAGACTCCGAGGAGCGGAGCCGTTCCCTCCGGTCGCTCGAGGGCGAAATCCTCGAATCGTTGCAAGCCCGGAACGAGTGCAAGGCCCCGGGAGCCAGGCGCACCTCCCCATGAGACGGCGACTCGTCGCTCTGGCGGCGATTGCCGCGCTGGCGGCGGGGATCGCCGCCAGCAGTCCGCCGGGCCTCCTGACCTCACGCGCTCTTGCCTCCGGTAAGGGAGGCGGATCCGAGGCCGAGCTCCTCGAGGTGGCCTGCAGGTCGAACCAGCACGACGGCGAGCTCGTGACCCTCGAGATCTGCGAGCGAAAGCTCATGGTGACCGAGTTCACGCGTGACTGGCGGAGGATCCACTGGCGACCCGACCTCACCTCGGCGGTTGCCGAGAGCAAGACGTCGGGAAAGCCGATCTTCGTCTTCTTCTCGGTCCTCGAGTACAGCCAGGAGAGCTCTCCCTTCACCTGACAGCGGGGGCGTATCATCAAGAGCAGTTCGCTCTCGGATCCCGCCGTCCTTCGCTTCCTCGACCGGGAGTTCATTCCCGTCCAGCACGACCTGGCCCGCGACAGCGTGCCCGAAGGCCTCCGGGGTCCTCTGCCCTGGGTGGAGGCCTACCGGTCGGTGTGGAAGAACCGCTTCGGATACGCGACCACCGCCGTTCTCGCGGCCGGCGGAGACCTCCCCCTCGGCGGCTCGGGAACCATCAACTGGTGGGACGTGGACCATTGCACGAGCGCCGACCCCGAGCGCTTTCTCGCCTACCTGGAGACCTGCCTCCAGCGCCACGAGAGGCTCCAGGCCACGCGGGCGCTCCCCGACGAGAACCGGCGAGAGAGTGTGCTCCGGGTGCTGGAGAGCGAGATCGTCGATGCGCTCCAGGAGGCTCATACCTCCCGAAAGCCGGGCCGCACGGGAACCCGGAAACCCTGAGGTCTCGAGGAATCCCCGCGGCCGGCCTGGATCTGGCCTACTCGGATTCCTTGCGCCGCTGGATCCGCAGCAAGGCGTTGCGCGCCCGCTTGCGGGCATCGGGTCCGGTCGCCGGGCCGATCTCCTCGAGCGAGGGCCTGGCCGCATCGCCGAGGAGCACGAGAGCGTCCTCCACGAGAAGGGCCACGTCGGCAGAGGAATCGCCGAGATGACGCAGAAGGACCGGCAGGGCGCGCTCGGGGGAGGCGGGTGCCGCGGCCACGATGGCCTGGGCCGCCGCCTTGCGCAGGGACTCGTCGTCGCTGTCGAGTCTCTCGAGAAGGGCTGGCAGCGCGGCCACGGGCATGCGGCCCAGGGCCCAGGCGGCCTCGCCCCGCGCTTCTCCGTCCCCGTCGAGAAGGGCGAGCAGTGCGGGAGCCGCTGCCGCCGCCGGCTCGCCGATGAGGCCGAGGGCCATGGCCATGCGCCGTCGCACCCGGAGCTCCTCGTCCCCGAGACCCCGGGCGAGATCGGCCACCGCCGGGACGGCATCTTCCTGCATGCGGGCAAGGGAGTTCGCCGCCATGTAGCGGACCTCGTGGTAGGGATCCGAGAGGGCGCGCGCGAGGGCGGGAACTGCCGCCGATGCCGCGTTGCCGATCTTGCCGAGGGCGGCCGCGGCCCAGCGCCGTACCTCTCCCTCGGGATCCGCGAGGGCGGCGACCAGTGCGGGCACGGCGGAAACGGCGTCGGGTCCGATGCGGCCCAGAGCGATGGCCGCGACCTCGCGGAGCTCGCGTGCCTCGTGGTCGAGGCATCGAGCGATGGTGGAGGTCGCATTCGCGGCGGCGGGTCCGATCTTCCCGAGAGCCGCCACGCTGGCCACGCGCAGGGGGAGCGCCGAGGTCGAGAGAGACTCCTGAAGGGCAGGAACGGCGGCGGCGGCTCGCGCTCCCATCTTTCCCAGGGTGATGGCGGCTTGCACCTGCACCGGGAGCGAGGGGTCGTCGAGGGCTCGTGCCACGGGCTCGACGGCAACATCGAGATCGGGATCCGGGAGGCGCAGGACGCCATCCTCGAACGCGAGCTGATCCCACGGCTCCTGGACGAGGCGGCGGATTCCCGCCAGTGCGGCGACGCGGATCTCGTCGCTGTCTCGAGCAAGAGCATCGATGAGGGGGGGCAGCGCCCGGTTGCCGAGGGCGGCAAGACGATCGGCGGCAGCACCGGTGGAGGGATCGTCGCTCGTGGCCATCTCCTCGAGGAGACGGGAGACCACCCCGGGAAGAGAGGCGTTCTCGGCCGGCTCCTTCTCGCTCCGGGGCGACGACGTCGCCGGCTTCTCGACGCGCTCCGGTCCCGCCGGTTGCCGACGCAGAAAGACGAGACCTGCGGCGAGGGCCACGGTGAGGGCCCCGATCACGAGGGCGAGCGGTTTGCGCATGGGTGGAGTCTCCTGCCCGGGAGGGAACGCTTCATTATCCTAGGAGCCCGGACCCTCGATCTCGATGGGTGGCCCGCGGAGATTCTCCTGGCCTGGCTCATCGCGGGCATCTTCTTGCTCTGTGGCTGTGGCGGGGAGCCGCCGACGCGGGTCCCGTTGCCGGCACCCCTCGAGGAGCTCCTCGACGGTCTCCGTCTCGAGGACGAGGAGGCCTTCGCCCGCGCCTGCGCGGAGCTTCGCGAGCGAGGCCCGGAGGTGGTCCTGCCTCTGCTCTCGCGAATTCCCCTCGACGAGCCCGGGGCCGAGGAGGGACCTCACGCCGAGGTCTTCGAAGCCCTCGCGGCCGACTGCCTCCCGGCGATTCTGGCCGCCCTCGAGTCCCGGGAGGAGTCGATCCGGGCGGCCGCCGCCCTCGCGGTGCGCAAGCTCGTGAGGGAGCCCTGGCACGACCTCGAGTTCGAGGAGGGGACGCTGGTGGTGAAGGCACCCGACGTCGCTCTCGCCGTGCCCGCTCTCATCGCCCACCTTTCCTCCGATCCGAGCCAAGTCGTGCGTGCGGAGTGCGCGGTGACTCTCGGCAAGATGGGGCTTTCCTCGCAAGCCGTCATCGACGGTCTCGTCGCCGCCCTCGAAAAGGGAGTGGAAGGCGTACGGGTGGCGTCTGCCGTGGCCCTGGGAAAGATCGGTAGACAAGCCTTCGCCGCGACTCCGTCCTTGACCCGGGCAACCCGGGATCCGTGTCTCGAGGTGCGCCAGTCTGCGGCCCTGGCGCTGGGGAGGATCGGCTCCGCGGCCCGGGAGTCCGTGCCCGCGCTGGAGGCTCTCCTCTCCGATCCCGTCTCCGACGTGAGGGTGGTTGCCGCGTCGGCCCTGGGCAAGATCGGCCCCGAGGCACGCCGTGCCTCGTCGCGGCTCGCCGTTCTGCTCGGTGTCCAGGAACCCCTCGAGGTGCGTTACGCCTCTGCTCTTGCCCTGGGCAAGATCGGTCCCTGCGAGGAGACGCGGGAGGCCTCGGTCGCTCTCCTCGGCGCGCTGTCCGACGAGCAGGAGCGGGTGCGGAGTCGCGTCGCCCAGTCGCTGGGCGAGATCGAGGTGGCGAGCCCCGGAGTGATCCGGGCTCTCCGTGATCGTCTGGGTGACACGCAGCGGGTGCACGATGCCGCGGCCTGGTCCCTCGGTCGTCTCGGCGACCGCGAGCCCGAGGTCGTGCGTCGCGAGCTGGCACTCTCCCTTGACGAGGAGCCCCGCGTGCGCGAGGCGGTGCGCCAGATCCTCTCGCGTCTTCCCCGGGCCGAGGGGCACTGATCGCACCATCTGGGGCGGTTCTTCTCCGCACTGTCACGAATCGTACCAGCGTTTCCTGACGGAACCGGCCATCGGCTCACTTCCTGGAGATTCGTGTCCTCCAGCGAAGGAGTTTTCTCCTTTCCAGGGTGACGGGCGACCAGCGATGTCGCTCTGCAATCGATGAGAGGTCGATTGACCACGGGCGAACCGGACGGAAAAGGAGTCTTGACGATGAACATCTCGGCCATGAAACGCAGCCTCTTTGCAGGCCTCACGGGCCTTCTCGCGGCCTTTCTCGTGTGTGGGCCGGCCACTGCGGGAGCCTGGATCGATGTCAACACGGTCAGCATCTCGAGGACGAATCTGAACAACGGAAAGTACCGCGTCGACATATCGTTTCGGGTGCGGAGGTCGGCAAACGACGCCGGCCCAGCCATGAAGATCCAGCTTCCCATCGAGGTGGTCGAGGTCGATCTCTGCTTCAATGACCTCATCCACGCGGGCAACATCAACGTGTGTGTCCCGCTGGGGGGCAACCTCAGCGCGGTGCAGACCTTCAGCTACGAGTATCCCTGCTCGTGGGGCGACGACATCGGCTTCACGGTCGGCAACGCCGTCGGCTTCACGGGCGCGTCGCGCTCGGCCTCCGGCCTCCCCATGATGCCGGACGATGAGTGCGGACCCGGAGTGCCCATGGGGCAGCTCCAGCCCACTCCCGAGGTCTTCAACGACGAGGACCTCCAGAATCTCCTCATCCCGGATCCCCTCGATCCGCCTTTCATCATCGCCACCCATGGCTTCGACGGGACCCTCGGCAACCCGTACCTCGGGCTCGACACGGGAATCCTTCCCGATCCCCAGCCCATCGGCTACGAGCGGTACGCCGTCCATGTCTTCGCGGGCGGTCAGCCGCTTCCGCCCTTTCTTCTGCCCACGGGGGGTAACGATCAGGATCCCAACCTCATTCCCGACCAACTCATGATCCTGGGAAACCCGTTGCCGCTGCTGCCTCTTCCTTTCGATCCCGTGCAGATGGCCATCCTCGAGCACGTGCGCATCGATCTCGTCGATATCGATCTGATCCTTCCCCCGGTTCCGGTCTTCGCCGGTGATCTGTTTCCGGTGCCCGAGGAGGTCCTGTGCCGGCGCGGCAACCTGAACACGGGAGTCGGCGCGGCGTACGACGCCCTTTTCGTCAACGGAAGCCGTGGCGACGAATTCCGCGTGGTGGAGATGGCGACGACCGATCCTCTCGTCATCGACTTCCTGCCCCTCCCCTCGGCCAACGAACAGCCCTTCCCCTACGTCCTCTACGTCAACCGGGGCGAGCCGGGACCGGGCGATCTCACCGTGAACCCCTTCGGGCTCGGAACATCCTGCTTCGCGTTCCCGTTCTCGGGCGGCGATCCTTTCGTCCTCCTCAACCCCATCGGACGTCACGGGCTTCTCGGCGAGCCGCTCTTCCCGTCTCCGCTCGCTCCGGGCAATCTGCTCACGCTGGCTCCGCCGGGGGGCCTTCCCGGAATCGACCTCATGTTGCAGGCGGTGGTCGTCGACCCCTTCGCGCCCAATGGACGGGCGGGGGTGAGCAACGCGACCGTGGTGAGGATTCGCTGACCGGTGCGCTGAGCGAGATCCGAGTCGGGCCCACGAGGGAGGAGGCGGCCACCGTCTCCTCCCTTTCGATTCATCTCGGGAATGTCTCGATTCCCCCTCTCCCGGTCGCTGCCCCGGGGGCGGAAACGATACCGCAAGCCGCCCCCGATCCCACACCCCTTTCGGTATCATGCAGCCCCGGCCGGCTCCGGATCCCGGCCGCGGAGGGAGGATTCCGATGACGATACCCGAGAGCTCCACGAGGACCGCGCCCCTCGGACTTCGAGACTTCCTGGATCCCGGGACGCGCGCCCTCCTGCACGCGACCTCGCTGGTGGCCGTCTTCTTTCTCGCCATCTACGGAAGGCTCGTCTGCCCCTTCATCGACGGGATCCGGACGTCCGAGCTGGCCGTCAACCTGCTGGCGGTGCTCGTGCTCCAGGTCCTGCTGCGGGAGCTGGCCTACCTGCTCCTGTCGGTTCCACCGCCTCATCGCTCGATCCCCCGTCACGGCCTTCGTCTGTCGGTCATGGTGTGGCTGGTGTGCGGCGTCGCCGCCTCTCTCCTCCACGCCTTCCGCTACGATTTTCCCGCCGGCAGCCACCTCAAGCTTCTGTCGGGCTACTGGATCCTGGGGGCCGGCATCCTCTCCCAGCTCGAGTACGCATGGCTGGAGCGCGCCTGCCGCGCTCGCCTCGTATCACAGCGCACCGGCGAGCCAAGGCGCTTTCTCGAGCGCATCGCTCGGCGAATCCTCGAAGGAAACATCGTCCTCACTCTGGCCCCGTCGGTGGCCATGGCGCTGCTGATCTCGCGCTACGTCTACGAGCAGAGGGTGGAGAAGGACGTCTTCCTCGAGGTGATCTATCTGGGTGGGTTTTGCATTCTCGCCGGGCTGGTGATGGCGATCCTCTACGGAGGAAGCCTGCGGCGTGACACCTTTGACATGGTCACGGGGCTGGCGGCCATCGGAGCGGGCTCGAAAGGCATCCGACTCGACATGAGCCGGCTCGACGAGCTGGGTGAGGTGGCGACCGGGGTGAACCGGATGGTGGCGGCGCTGGAAGATTCCCGGTCGAGGCTGGAGGACAAGGTGATGGAGCAGGAGGCGCTGCTCGAGGTCGCTCTGGCCCTCGCCGAGGCACGAGAATCCGACGAGGTGCTCGATCTCATCACCGAGAAGAGTCTCGAGGTGGCGCAGGCCGAGGCGGGCTCGCTCCTGCTTCTCGATCGGGAGACGGGGCGGCTCCGGTTCCACGTGGCGAGGGGCCGGGTGGCGCCGGCTCTGGCCCAGGCCTCGCTGGAAATAGGAGTCGGGATTGCCGGAACGGTGGCCACCACGGGCAAGCCCGTCCTGGTCAAGGATGCCTACGCCGACAGCCGCTTCAGCCGCACCTTCGACGATGCCACGGGATTCGTGACCCATTCGCTGGTGACGGTCCCCCTGGTCTCCCGGGAGAAGCGGGTCCTCGGCGTGGTCCAGGTGCTCAACAGGAAGGGGAAGGTCGAGTTCGACCAGGAGGACCTCGAGCTTCTGGAAGCGTTCGCCGCCCAGGCGGCGGTGGCCCTCGAGAAGGCGCGGCTCTACGACGATACTCGATGCATGGCCGAGGACCTGCGGCAGGCGCTCGAGCAGGAGCGCAACCTCGCCATCGAGAAGGAGAAGATGGGAGCCTACATCCCCAAGCAGGTGGTGGACGCCATCTCCCGGAGTCGGGAGCAGAAGCTGGCTCTGGGGGGAAAGACCTTGCGCGCCAGCGTTCTCTTCGCGGACATCCAGGGATTCACCCGGCTTTCGGAGGATCTCGATCCCCAGGAGACGGTGCGCTTCCTGAACTCCTACATGACGGCCATGACCCATGTCATCGAGGAGGAGGGCGGGGTCGTCGACAAGTTCATCGGCGACGGAATCATGGCCGTCTTCACCCAGGAGTGTTGCGACCGGCCGGCGCTCCGCGCGGTCAGGAGCGGAATGCGAATGCAAGAGGCCCTGAAGACGATTCTCCCCGACCTCGCGACCGAGAATCCCCGTCTCCAGGGCCTGCGCATCCGCGTCGGCATCAACACCGGTGACGTCGTCTCGGGCAACATCGGCTCGGAGACCCGGATGGACTACACGGTGGTGGGTGACAACGTCAACGTGGCTTCCCGCATCGAGTCCAGCTGCGAGCCGGGTCGGGTGTGGATCAGCTCGTCGACCTACGAGGAGGTGGCGGACGCCATCGAGGCCCGGGCGATGTCCCCCATCCAGGTCAAGAACCGCGTGAAGCCCGTGCTCTGCTATTCGGTAGAGGAGATCAAGGGGATGTCCTCCTCCGCAACCCGAGCCACAGGAGGTGAAGGAGGAGCAGCGTGAAGCCCACGCGCTGGGTCAGCCATCTGGCATCGACGGCCTCGGCGAGGAGTGGCGTCAGCAGCTCCGTCCCCCCTCGCCACCGGGCTCGGCGGCCGGTGCGGGCCGGAGGGGCGGAAGCGCCTCCTCCAGCATTCCTCGGGCTCGCGGCCAGAGGAGCGCCGCTTCCACCACCATCCAGATCTCGAGGGCAAGCGTTGCCACCGCCACCACCAGCAATGCCCAGTTCGGGCTCTCGGCGGCCATCCACTCGCGAATCTGGAGGACGAGGGCCCACGCGGGCAGGGCCAGCATGAAGATCATCGGCATCACCAGAAAGCCGATGGGAATCCTGCGCCTCCACAGGAAGAAAGCGATGACGAGGAAGGACAGCCCGCCCAGGAGCTGATTGGTGGCCCCGAAGAGCGGCCAGAGGATCAAGCCGCCCTTGCCGGCGTTCTGCCAGGTGAAGGTTTGCCCCGGCGGAGGCAGCGCCGCGACCACGAAGGCGAGGACGACGGCCAGAAGGGTCGCGGCGTGGCGATTGCGCAGAGCCGCGATCACGGGCACTCCCGGGCGACCCTTGGCGAGAGCTCCGGTAAGCTCCTGGATCACGTAGCGCTGGAGGCGGCAGGCCGTGTCGAGGGTGGTGGCCGCGAACGACGCGACCAGCACTCCCATGAGCGCCACCGCCGCTCCTCCCGCGATGCCGAGGGCCCGGAGGAAGTTCGCCGATCCGTCCACGAACGACCCCACGGTGGCGGGAAGGCCACCTGCCGCCTTCCACGATGCGTACCGCAGGGAGAACGCCGCCTCCCCCGTCACCACTCCCGAACCCGAGTCGATCCCCAACCCCAGGCCAGCACAGCAGGCCAGGATCACCAGCACGGCCAGAAACCCCTCGGTAAGCATGGATCCGTAGCCCACCATCTGGGCATCGGTCTCGCACCGGAGCTGCTTGCTGGAGGTTCCACTCGACACCAGGCAGTGGAATCCGCTGATGGCCCCGCAGGCGATGGTGATGAAGAGGAACGGGAAGAGCAGGGGCGCCCCGGGCGGGCTCATCCGCACCGCAGGCGCCACGAGCTCGAGCGGCGGCCGGGCGCCCCCCTCCTCGACGGGAGCTCCTCCCGCCATCGCCGCCCAGAAGAGGCCGCACACCACCAGGAAGAGAGCGGTGAGGAGCTGGAGGCTGTTGATGAAGTCCCGGGGCTGCAGGAGCGTCCACACCGGAAGGACCGACGCCACGTAGCAGTAGGCGAGCAGCACCACCACCCAGGTGAGGAGGTGCCACCCGGCCAGCTCTTCGTTGAAGGTGGCGAGAAGCCCCACGTTGCCGAAGAAGACCGTGAGGTACATGACGAGGAGGGCGAGCAGCGAGGGCAGGAAGAGCCCCACTCCCCGCCGGTGGAGACGGACCCCGATGATCACGGCGAGCGGAATCTGCACGACGCAGGGGAAGATCGCTGCGGGATAGAGCCGGAACACGGTGGCGATCACCAGCCCGAAGATGGCCAGCACCACGGTGAGGGCCATGAGGAGCAGGAGAAGGAAGAGGATCCTCACCCGGGGGTTGAGCACCCGTCCCGCGATGTCTCCGACGGTCTGGCCCCGGTTCCGGAGGCTCACCACCAGGGCTCCGAAGTCGTGGACGGCTCCGATGAGAATGGAGCCGAAGAGGACCCAGAGGAGAGCAGGTAGCCAGCCCCAGAGCACGGCAATGGCCGGGCCCACGATCGGCCCCGTGCCGGCGATGGAGGTGAAGTGGTGGCCGAACACCACCGACCGGGCGGTGGGGACGAAATCCCGGTCATCTTCCAGCTCGACGCTCGGCACCCTTGCCTGTGGATCCAGGCGGAAGATCTTCCGGGCCAGCCAGCGGCCATAGGTGTGATAGGCCACGAGGTAGAGCACGAAGGCAAGGGTGGCGATGAGCAGGGCTTCCATGGCCGGCTCCGGGTGGACCGTGGGAAGTGCTCATGATAGCAGAGGGGGGTGGGAACCCGGGAAGGGCCCGGGAGACTAAGAGGGTCGAAGGGAACGGGGTCTCCGCCCCGCGGTATCGAAGGCCAGCTCACGGAAGGGAACGACGATGGTTTCACGGTGGATCGCGACGATGGGCGTCCTGTCTCTGATACTCTTCGGCGGCTGTGGTAGCGGCGGAGGTGGCCCTCGGAGCGGGATCGTCCTGTCCGGTGCCTTTTTTGCCGGCAGCAAGCCCGTGCCGACCCGGCTCCTCCTGGCCCGGCCCGGTTCCGAGAAGTGGACGGTCGAGGTGCTGGAAGCCGGTGACGGAAGCCTCGTCTTCCACAAGGCCATGGAATTCCAGCCCCGGGGCGGAAGCCGGGGCCTCCTCACCGTCAGTGGTGCCAAGAAGCCCGTCCCGGCCTACGTCAAGTTCTGGACCGAGAATGGAGATGTCTGGACCGCCGAGACCCTGCACGAGGGGCTCTACGGAGGAGACTTCGATCGTTGCCGGGACGTCGAAAAGGCCGACCTCAACGGAGATGGACTCGAGGACCTCGTGGTCGTCACGCACCAGCGCGGGGTCGTCTTCATCCTCGAGCAGAAGAGCGGCGGCAAGTTCGAGACCCACGAGATCGACCGGAGCGAGGACGACATCTGGATCCACGAGGTGGAGACGGGCGATGTCGACGGCGACGGCCAGCTCGAGATCTTCGCCACTCCCAGCGTTCCCAACACCCTCAAGGGCGCCGACCAGCCGGGCAAGATCGTCATGTACAAGAAGAATGGCGATCGCTGGGAGAAGTCCCTCATCGTGGATCTGGCTCCCCGTCACGCCAAGGAGATCCTCGTCTGCAACTACTTCCACGACGGCAAGGCCGTCCTCTTCGCCGCCGTCGAGGGTGGACAGATCGGAGGCGGCGGCGGGGGCGAGACGAGCGAGGTCAGGCTCTATCGCTGGACGGGCGAGGGCTTCTCGAGCGAGACGATCATCGATCTTCCCGGCAAGCTTTGCCGCGTCCTCTGCCTGGCCGACACCGATGGCGATGGCAGCGATGAGATCATCGCCTCCACCGCCAAGGACGGGATCCACTGCGTCTACCGCGACGGCGACACCTGGAGGAAGCGCACCGTCGTCTCCTCCAGCGTGAGCAGCGGATTCGAGCACGCCGCCCTGGCCATGGATGGCGATGGCGACGGCAAGGATGAGGTCTACGCCGTGTCCGACGACGACAAGAAGCTGCGGCGCTTCACCTGGGACCCGGCCATCGCCCGCTACAAGGCCGAGACCCTCCTCGAGCTCGACTACAGCAGCCTCTTCATCTTCAGCCTGGAGCCGCTTCCCGCGGGGATGTGAGGCGCGGAACCCGGTTCGCCGGGGCGGGAGCGGTGGCTGTTGACAGGCTCCCCCCCGGCCGGTACTCTCGGCCAGGAGTCCCATCCTGCCGACCCATTCGGAGGCCCAGAACCACCAGGACCCAGCCAACGACAACATGACCCCGCGGGCAAGCCGCCCGCGGTTGGGGTGTCCGGAGGCCCGTCTCGTAGGGATGGGCCACCGGGAAGATGGTGAAAAGCCATCGCGGACCCGCCGCTGTGAGTGGGGACGAACGCCGGCATAGACCACTGGAGCCGGGCGCGTCAGACGCGCCCGACCCGGGAAGGGCCGGTCAGTAGGACGATCCACGAGCCAGAAGACCGACCGGGCACCCGTTCTTCCGTCCTTCTTCGAGGTTCGAGAAAGGAAAGAACATGTCCGTATCCGTACGCTCCCTCCTCCTCTGTGCCGGCGGCCTTCTCATGGCCGGCGGCCTCCCTCCGGCCCACGCCCAGTCGGTGATCGCCACCATCGGTCTCGACGACGGCGATCCGATGGGAATCCCCGACAACCCGTTCGGCATCACCCTTCTTCCCGAAGGGACCCACGCGCTGGTGGCCATCTCGGGAGGATTCGATGATCCCAATACCGGCATCAACGAGAGCAATCGACGCGTCGACGTGATCGAGATGGATTCCCTCTCGGTGGTGGGCTCGCTGCAGACGGGCTTCTTTCCCGAGGACATCGTCATCGCCACCGATGGCGCAGGGGGCACCCGTCGCATCTACGTCACGAGCTCCGGCGACTCCAGCGTCACCGTGTTCGACGGAATCAGCAATCCGCTGCCCGTGAACACCATCCCGTTGCCGATCTTCTCGTTCCCGTTCTCGGCGGTGCTTTCTCCCGACGAGTCGCGCCTCTTCGTGGGCACGATCGGGGGGGCGGGCGACATCTTCGTCATCGATGCCGATCCGAACAGCGCAACCTTCGAGACCGTCATCGACACCCTCAACGTTCCTGGCGGCCACGGGCGCATGGCCTTCGACGGACCCTCGCGGCTCGTCGTTCCTCACTCCGTGTTCGCGATGGACTTCTCGCACGCCGATGCCCGCGTTACCGTCCTGGATCCCGACAACCCGCTGGATGCCTGGTCCGTGCTTCTCGTCGGAGGAGGTGCCTTCGAGTATCCGGGGGCCCAGGACTGTGCGGTTTCCCGCGACGGCCTGGCATGGATCCCCGTGTTCGGTGGCCCCGATGACGTGTTCGTGGTGGACGTACGTGCACGCGATCTCGCCGCCGTCGTCGATCTCGGCCCCCTTGCCGAGGACATGCAGCATGGCATCGCTCTCCGCGAGGACGACGATCTGGCCATCGTGACCAACTTCGTGCAGAGCACGGTGACCTTCATCGACACGAGGACGCGAACCGTGGTCGGCGACCTCGCGGTGGGCAATGAGCCCAACGAGGTGACCTTCTCCGCCGACGGGTTCCTGGCTCTCGTCACGAATCAAAACTCGTCCACGGTGAGCGTCATCGGGGGGCTGGAGCCGCCGATGTTCCGGCTGAGCGGACCGGGATTCCCGGCTCTCCTCGACTCCGTCTCGTTCAGCTTTGACGGGGGGGAGAAGGGACGCGGCGTTCGTCTGCTCTTCTCGGTGCGCGGCAACGACACCAGCCCGTTCGAGAGCGTTCTGGTGAGCCTCACTCCGCCCATCAGGGTCCGGTTCAACGGGACCTTCGACCGCTTCGGACGCGCCGCCACGCCTCCTGCGAATGTGCCGGACAATCCGGGCATCGTGGGCCGGAGCTTCCACCTGCAGGCCGTCACGTCCTATTCGGATGGAAGGCAGGTGGCCTCCAATGCCAAGACACTCGTCGTCCAGCCATGAGGTTCCGCGGGGAGGCGGGGGCAGGGCTCCCGCCTCCCTTCTCCCTGTCCGGAGGAAGAGCATGGCTCGTTCGATTCCCTTCCTGATCGTTCTCGTCACCGCGCTCGGCTGCTCGTCGGGATCGGGTTCCGGGACCGCGCCGTTCGCGCTCGTGACCATCGACGCGGGGTTGCGTGATGAGCTTGCCCTCAACCAGCCCATCACGTTCCGGTTCACGCGGGATGTGGATCCCGCCTCGGTCACCCCGGACACGGTGCGCATTCGCCTTCGACCCGAGCTCGCCATCCCCGCACGAGGGGAGCTCCGGGTCGAGGGGAGCACCGTGCGATTCCTGCCCGCATTGCCCGCCGACCTCGATGATCCCGTGGACGCCGGTCTCGAGCCCGGGGCCGACTACCGGATCGATGTCGCGGGGGGAAGCGTCCCCCGCGGTGTGCGTGCCATCGATGGCACGATCCTCGATCATGGTGATGTCCTCGAGATTCGTATCTCCAGCTCCTCCCCTCCCGTCTACATCGACGTGGTACCCGGACCGCCCGTGGTGGTGGCCACCGAGCCCTCCATGGACGGGAGTGGCCAGTCCCTTGCTGTCGATGGAGTGCTGCGCCTCGACCTGTCCGAGGCGGTGCGCCCATCCTCCGTGGATGAACGGGGTGCGGTGGAGCTCGTGCTGAGGGGCGAGGGGGGGGGCTCCTCGCGCCTCCCCTTCGAGGTGAGCCTCACGCAGGACGTGCTCTCGGCCCGGCTTCTCGTCCGGCCCACGCGAATCCTCCCCGGTGACGCCGTGGTGGAGATTCATCTGTCCCCGGTCATTCGTGACCTGGTGGGGAATCCTCTGGAGTCCTACCGCGGTACCCTGCGCACGGGGCCCGGCGGCGGGTTCTCTTCGGCGCTCGTCCTCTCGTTCGACGACGAGTCCTCTGCCGAGCTCTCCACCGCCTCGTGGGGCCAGGGATCCCTTCTCGCCACCGCCGGGCCGGGCGGCGACGGGAGCGACGGAACGTTCGAGCCGGCAGCGAGCCTGACCATCGACACCACGGCCACGCCTCTCCTTCAGGTGCGCCGGTTCATCGTCGAGGAGGGAGTCGCCGTCCACGTCGTGGGCCCCCGTCCCCTCGCCGTGCTGGCCCAGGAAGAGATCGTCATCCGGGGCGTCCTCGACGCGTCGGGGGGCGCAGGGGAGGATGCGCGCGGCAACGATGCTCCGGGATCGAGGGGTGGCGACGGGGGTCCCGGTGGTGGAGCGGGCGGGGGAGGGGGAAGCCCCGAAGCGGATCGCGCGCGCATCGAGGGCGAGGACGGCGCCGGACCCGAGCCGGGTCTGTCTCCACTGTCGGGTGGCGGCCGCGGCGGCGAGGACTCGAGACAGGCCGGTGGTGCCGCCGGGGGCGGAGGAGGAGGCAACGGCGAGGCCGGCAGCGGTGGTGCGAATGGACAGGCACTCGGCGGATACGCGGTGGGAGACGCTTCCCTGGATCCGGAGCACGGATTTTTTCTCGGCGGCGGAGGAGGTGGTGGGGGTGGCGCCGACGATGATCTCGTTCCCGCCGACAACGACGGGGGCGGCGGGGGCGGAGGTGGGGGCGGAGCGATCCGACTCGTCTCCTCGGATCGGGTGGAGATCTCCGGGGCGGTCACCGTCATCGGTGGACCCGGGGGGCGCAACGCCGGGGCCGGCGGGGGCGGGGGTGGAGGTGCCGGGGGGAGCCTGCTGATCCAGGGACGAACCATCGAGCTCTTGCCCGGAGGAGAGCTCGATGCCCGGGGAGGCGAGGGCGGAGAGACGGCGGGATTCGGAGATGGCGGTGCCGGCGGCGCCGGCCGGCTACGGCTCGAAGACGAGGACGGGGTCGTCGTGCTCTTTCCCGCTTCCACCCGGCCTCCGAAGCTCGAGGAGGAGATCGTGGCCCCCTTCGCGCTGTCTCGCGGGGCGGGAGTCTCCTTCGCCCGTTCTCTGTTCCTGGCCCCCCGCGTGCTCGATCCCGACTACACCTTCGATGCCAGCGATCCCTCCTCGGGGCGTATCCTGGCCGGCGACGACGTCGTGCGTGCGGGAATCTGGCCCGCCGGCGCCGAGGCCTTCGTTCTCTTCGAGGGGGCGCCGGCCGATCCTCTGGATCCGGGACGACCCGATCTCACCCGGGCCACCGGGTTCACTCCCGACATCGATGCTCTCGACGGCCTCGCCTTCCTCCGGTTCGAGCTGGAGTTTCGACTTCCGGCCTCCGTCGACCCCTTCGGGCTTCGCTTCGGCATCGACACGCTGACCATCCGCTACGCTCTGCGCTGACCGCATTTTCTCCGTTTTTCGCCCTTCTGAGGCCTTTCTTCGCCATGTGCCGTCTTGACACCGCCACCTTTCCGTTATTCCATGAGCATTGGTTTCCGTGGTTTCCTGCCGGTATTCGGCATTCCCCGAGGAGCAGAGCTGCTTTGCGGGAGTCGCCGCCCTGCCGTGGATGAGCGGGGCAAGTCCGAGCAAGGACTCGAGCAGGATTCTCTTTCACTTTCGGGCGAGAATTGTCAGAATCTGCCCCTGGAAGGCCTCTCGTGGCCTTTCCGATGGCGGGCGGAATCCGCAGTGATCATCAAGGCGAAAAGGAGAGCGGTCATGGCGAAGAAGAAGGCGAAGAAGAAGGCGAGAGCGAGCAAGGGCAAGGCCAGGAGCAGGAAGGCTCCTTCGATGGAGATGCTCCTCGTCGGCAGCAAGACGAAGGCGGCGCTGAAGGGTCACGGCGTGAACGTGGCGAGCGATGCCCTCGAGGCCCTGAACATGGTGGTGTACTGGTACATCGATCAGGCGGCCAAGCGCACCTCGTCCAACGGCCGAAAGACGGTCCGTGCCCACGACTTCCTCGCGATGTGACGATACGACGGTTTGGCGACGACAAGCACGGCGGGGCGCCCGAGAGGGCGTCCCGCCTTTCTTTGGGGGGCGCCCTCCTCCCTCTCGAGGTTGCTCCCCGGCTCGCTCCCGGGTTAGGATGGCGCTCCCGACCACAAGAGGAAGGAGCCGCCAGCCATGCTTTCCCCGATCCGCACGCCACATGCCGTGGGCACTCTCTCCGGTCTCGTCCTCGCCCTCCTCGCCACGGCGAGTCCCGTCCGGGGCCAGGTCATCGAGGTCATCTACTCGGAGGTCACCGGCGATCCCACCGCGATCGTCCCCGGGGCCGAGGATGCCGGTGGCCTTCCGCTGTTCACCGAGTTCAAGGCCCTCGAGGACTTCACCGTCTCGCCCGATGGGACGTTCTGGCTGCTCAAGGCCAGAAGCACCGCAGGCTCCGACCTGGAGACCTTCGTCATCCTGGGGTCCGGCACCACGGGCTCCATCCTGGCCCAGGAGGGACGCCCCATCGTGGGCGGCGCCGCGGGAGAGCTCTATGACTTCTTCGATCCGGTCGCCGGTTTCGACAGCGCAGGAGCCGTGGCTTTCGGCGCGCGCGCCCGGGGTGGCGATCCGGCCACCAAGGAGAAGGTCATCGTCTACGACGGCTCCTTCACCATCGTTGCCCAGGAGAGCGATCCTGCCCTCGGTCTCCTGGACCTTTCCCCGGATCCCTCGGGTGACGAGCTCTTCGGCAACTCACTCAACTCGATCCACCTGCTCGATGATGGAAGGGTCGGCTTCGTGGCGGTGACTCTCCAGAACGTCCATTCCTCACGCCGGCCCGCGCTCTTCTACGACGACACGGCCTTCGCGCAGTCAGGCGTGACCCCGATCGATACGGACATCTGGGACAGCTTCTCCAGCAACGCCTTCTTCACCTCTCTTGACGGCAAGCGCTGGCTGGCACGTGGCGATGACGAGGGCGATGTTGCCAGCGACGAGATCCTGGCCGTGGATGGCGCGGTGGTTCTTCGAGAGGGCGCCGAGATCGCCTCCTCGGGAGTCTTCGTGGCCGACATCTTCGACGCGCGCATGACTCCGGAGGGGACCTGGCTCGCGCGTGGCGACGATGCCTCGGACGACGACTGGGCGGTGAGGAACGGGTCTCTCATTGCCAGAACAGGAGATCCGATCATCCTCGGGTCGGGTGAGAGGTGGGGGGCGGTGTTTGCCGCGGTTGCCGGCTCGGACGACGGCCGCTGGGCCCTGTGCGGAAGCACCGACAACGCCGACCCCACCCGGGATGCGGTCATCGTGCTCTCGGGAGAGATGGTCCTGGTGCGTGAGGGAGATCCCGTCGATCTCGACGGCAACGGCACTCTCGACGACGATGCCTTCGTCGGGCGTGGCGATGCGAATCTCTTCGCGTTCAGCGCCAACGATCTTCACCTGGGCGGCGACGGCTACCTGTATTTTGTCGCTCCCCTCCGTGACGGGGCTGGAGCGGATCTCGGAGCCTTCGGGAACGGGGGCGAGGCTTTCCTGCGCCTCCCGCTTCCCCCCGCCTGTGGCGAGGGGACGACGGGTGCGGGAACGGGAACGCTGGAGGAGCCGCTCCTCCTCAACTCCGGGGCGGGCGGGCCCCTGCGACGTGTGCACGTGGGAATTGGCGAGTCCATCACGTTGTCCCTCGACGCCGCGCTCGGCGGACCCGATCCCGGTCGCTACGTGATCTGGGCCTGGCCGGGCGTCGGAGTGGCGCCCACCACATTGTCGGCCATGGGAGCTCCGCTCGGCTGCACGGTCAACCCGAGTCCCTTGCGTCCCATGGCCACACCCCAGCCGGTCTTCTGCCTCCTCGGCCAGGGGATTCCTCTCCTCGTGTGCGGCTCGACCCGGATCAGGCAGATCTCGCCGCGGGCGCCGTTCTCCGCCACCAAAGCGGGCGGTCTCATGAGCCCGGTGACGTTCACGTTCCAGGGGCTGCTCGAGGACGACGGCTCGCTCCACCCCTCCGGCTTCTCGATCACGAACTCGCTGACCCTGGTGGTGGAGTAGTGGAGTCGTCGTCAGCCGTCTTCGCCGTCGTCGTCGGAGAGCTTGCCCCCTTTTCGGCTCGCCCGACGCATGGCCCGCCTCTGGAGGTCCTCGAGCTCCTTGTCGATGAGATCCGCACGCTCGCCGTCCCGGGGAAGCAGCCGCACCGGGATGGCGATGACCGGCTGATCCTCGACATCGGTCTTCACGAGGAGGGTGAGGCCCTTCGGGGACACGGCTAGCCCCGGATCGAGGCTCACCAGGAGTCGGTAGGCGCGGCCGGGCGGACGATGGTCGGTGATCTCGAGGGAGATTCCCTTGGCCGCGGCTTCCGAGGGAGCCTCCGCCACCGCGGAGAGGATCTTGAAGGCTTCGCCTCGGGCGTGACGCAGGTACACGTTGCGGCGAATTGTCTCTCCCCGCGTCGCCGGAACCACGATCACGGGCGGACTCACCAGCACTGCCGGGGCCACGTAGGCCATCACGGGGATCTCGAGCCGTGGCTGCATCGAGAGGCCGGTCTCGATGGTGAGCGTGGCCCGGCTGGGTCCGCTCAGGAGTGGCGGCGCGGTCGTCACCCGGATGGTGTAGACCTTTCCCTCCTCTCCTTTGAGCAGGGTGGCGCGAAAGGGTCCATCGCAACCCGGCTCTCCCGGTCGAAGGGGCTCGGGAGTGTTGTTGACGATCGAGATCTCGCGTACCGCGGTGGTGGTGGCGGCGAGGGAGCCGAACGAGATCACCTCGGGGGTGAGGATGAGCGGGTGGATCACGTCGGCCCTCACCAGGAGTGGGATCATCGTCATCTCCCCGTCCACCCTCGCCTTCACCTCGAACGTCTTCTCGATCGGGCCCCGGAATGCTCGCGATTCGAAGGCGATGGAGACCCGGCCCGTCTTGCCGGGGGCGATCTCGGGGTCAAACTCCTCCTCGATGATGCACCCGCAGGAGATCTTCAGCCCCTCGATCCGGGCCGCGGTTGCCCCGGTGTTGCGCAGCACGAAGCTGTGGTGCAGCACCTGGCGCGCCCAGACCCTCCCGAAGTCCTTGGCGGGTTCCTCGGCGGTGAGCTCACCCGCGGCAAGGACCAGGAGCAGAAGGTAGGAGACCATCAGTAGCTCTTTTTCTCGGTCCGGGGATCACCGGTCCATTTCTTCAGCCAGTCGAAGAACACGCGGTGCCAGAGGACGCCGTTCTGGGGACCGAGCACCCAGTGTCCCTCTGCGGGATAGTAGAGGAAGCGGGAGGGGACTCCCTGGACCTGGGCGGCGGTGAAGGCCTCCATGCCCTGGGTGACGGGCACCCGGAAGTCCTTCTCGCCGTGGACGACGAGCAGCGGCGTGCGCCACTTGCCCACGAACCGGTGGGGCGAGAAGCGGTCGTAGGAGGCCTGGGTCTCCGCACTGCTCCAGTACGGGCCACCAAGATCCCAGTTGACGAAGAACAGCTCCTCGGTGGAACCGTACATCGACTCCAGGTTGAAGACGCCGCAGTGGGCGACCATGCACGAGAAGCGATCCTCGTGATTGCCCATCAGCCAGTAGACGGTGTAGCCTCCGAAGCTCGCGCCGATGGCCGCGCAGCGCTTCACGTCGATCCACGGCTGGGCCTGCATCTCGTCGGTGGCTGCGAGGATGTCCTGCATGGCCTGGCCGCCCCAGTCCCCGCTGATGGAGTCGTTCCATTCCTGGCCGAATCCGGGCAGGCCGCGACGGTTCACCGCCAGAACCACGTATCCCTGGGCCGCCATGAGGTGGAAGTTCCAGCGATACGAGAACCACTGCCCGATCTGTCCCTGGGGCCCCCCCTGACAGTAGGTGAGCATGGGCCATTTCTTCGCGGGGTCGAAGTCCGGAGGATAGATCACCCAGCACTGGATCTGTGCCCCGTCGCTGGCGCGCACATGACGCTCCTCGATCCGGGGGAGCGCGAGCTTGCGGTAGAGGGCATCGTTCACGCCGGTCAGGACCTCGATCTGGCCGCTCTCGATGGAGACGGAGGCGAGCTCGGCGGGTCGGAGTATGCTCTGCTGAGCCACGAGGAGGTTCCGGCCGTCGGGGCCCGTCTCCAGCAGCGAGAAGTTGAAGCGCCCCCGGGTGACCTGGGTCGCGCCGGCCTTCCCCGTCTCGACGCGGAAGACCTGGTTCGTTCCCAGGTGCTCGGACACGAAGTAGACGGACTTGCCGTCGCGGGACCACAGGGCTCCGTGAGCGGTCTGGTCCAGTCCTGCCGTCGCCTCGCGGATGGAGCCGCCAGAGCGGTCGTAGAGCATGATCCGGTTCCGATCCGCCTCGAAGCCGGCCCGCTCCATGGAATGAAAGAGAAGCGTGCTTCCGTCGGGCGAGTACACGGGATCGGTGTCGTATCCGTTCATGCCGTGCGTGATGCACCGCGCCCCGCCCTCTCCCTTTGCCGGGATCAGGTAGATGTCACTGTCCGTTGACTCCGCCCAGTTGTTGGCGATCTTGGCCGTGTAGGCGATCTCGGCTCCGTCCGGAGACCAGGCGTACTGGCTGGAGCCGCCGAAGGGAGGCAGGGGGCAGTCGGCACGGATTCCCTCCATGAGATCGCGTGCTTCTCCGGCCGTTCCGTCTTCACCCAGGTCTGCGGCGTGGACGTGGCTGTACTTGAAGTCGTGCCAGGCGTTCCAGTGCCGGAACAGAAGCGAGTCGATGATCCGTGCGTCGGCCTTGGGAAGGTCGGGATAGAGATCGTTGACCGTGGGGTCCATCTTGATGTCGCGGGTGAAGGCGATGGCCTTCCCTGTCGGCGAGACCTTGAGATTGCCCACTCCGTCCTCGATGGAGGTGACGGCCCGGACCTCGCCACCTGTCGGGTCGAGGGAGTGGACCTGGGGGCTCTCCTTCTTGTCGTCCTTTCCCCCGTCCTCCTTCTTTCCCTCGAGGCCGATGAAGAAGAGGCGGTCTTTTCCGCCCACGCGCGCCCACTGGACCTCGCCGATCGACTTCCAGCCGTCGACCACGATGCGATCGCGTCCCGAGGTCAGCTCCAGCAGATGGAGATCGCTCTCCCCCTCGTTCTCGGCGAGATCATAGCGTTTCACCGTGTAGGCGAGCTTCGTCCCGTCCGTGGAGAGGGTTCCTCCTCCCACGCGCCCGAGCTTCCAGAGGAGCTCGGGGCTCATCCGGTCCTGGGCCGCGGCTCCGGGGGCAAGAATCAGCAGAATCGGGACGAGGGTCCCGAGAAAGGGCGTTCGCATCGGTTCACTCCTCGAGAATGGGTCCACTCCGCTCTTTCGGCAGGGACCGGGCGCGCCTTGACGCGCAAACAAGCGGCCCGAGCCACGCGGAGAAGCTCGATATCCCCAACGGGGACAAGAGTGTACCTACTCCTTCCCCGATCGTCTCGGGAGGTTCCGTGCGACGTCGCCATAGGTCCGGGCCTGCCAGGCGAAGGTCCGGGCGTGGAGCGCGGGATCCTGCCGCTCCCATCCCTCTCCGGATTCCAGGAGCACGGCGGGGTCGGGCGGGCCGCCCCCCGGCAGCCCCTCTGCGGCGAGGAGAACCTCCTCTGCACGGGTGGCGATGGTGCCGTCGTGAAGAAAGGCGCGCATGGAGGCCAGATGGGCCAGGGCCCCGTGCCGGGCCGCCGCCGGAATCCGGCGTCGGAAGTTGAAGAAGTGCCAGGGGTAGAGGTACTGGCCGAGGAAGCTCCGGTGGTCATCCGTGCTCGACGATCCCGGCGAGGGAACCTTGCCGAGCAGCGTTCGCGCATGGCGCTGGAAGTGGACCGCGTGGAAGGGAAGGCTGCTGGCCCAGCGGAGGCCAGTTTGGAGATGCAGAGGAGACGGGACCAGGGTCGGCCGATATTCCCGACCGTCGACGACGCAGCGACGCCGGGGAAAGAGATCACGCACGGCGGAGACGAGGATCCGGAATCTTTCCAGAGGCAGATCACCGTCGAAGACGAGCTCCACCTCCAGAGCGGGCTCTTTCCGGAAGGGCTCGGGCCAGGTGACGACGGCCTCGAGGAGATCGAGGACGCCGGCCTTCGCGAGGCAAGAGTGGAGAGCCTTGTGCTCACCGGTGTCTTCCGCGATGCCCTCCGCTTCCCGGTCCTCGACCTCGAGGTGCTGACGAGCGTGGGCGGCCACCTCCCGGAGCGCCCAGTAGCAGATCACCACGTTGCTCTCCCTGGCGTCTTCGACCCAGAAGTGACGCCGCTCGACCTCGCGGAGAAGGTCGGGCAGGGGACTCCCCTCGACGAAGGTCCTGGCAGGGATCTCGTTGCCGACGTGGGCCAGGGCCTTGGCGGGGACGTGACCGGCGGCCACCGCGAGATGGAGCTGGTTCTTGAGGGCGCCGCGGAAGAGCGAGCGGCAGAACCGGTCCTGTCCGTCGGACGACAGGAGGTGCTGCTGGAGGTGGAAACGCCACCACTTGGGGAACTCCGGATGGCGAATCACCCGGGTGCCCTCCATCTCACCCCTCTCCTCTCCCCGCACGTCGTTGCCGCCGAGGAGGAGCCAGTCCGCCTGCGCATAGAGGAGCTCGACCGGCCCCGGGTGGTGCCGTTCCAGATCACGGAGCTCCCTCGCCGTGACGAACCGGACGTCGGTCGGGTTGAGCAGAGGATACGGAGCCGCGAGCCGGTCCAGGTTCTGCTCGAGACCGAGGATGGAGGGGGCATCCTCGGCCGCGTCCTCCCTGAGGACGAGCGTCAGATCGAGATCGCTGTGCCCGGGCAGGAAGCTCGCCGCGTCGGTGCTGCTGTGGCGGGAGTAGACGGTTTCGACAATGGGCAGATCGAGGAGCCGTCGGACCAGTGAGCGCGATCTCTGTCTCCACGCCGACCGATACACGGCGCCGAAAACGGGAAGGTGGTTGGTCCGGAGGATGACCCTCCGCATCGAGCGACGGAAGCTCATCCTCCGCTGCCCGTGTCCGGCGCCACGTACTGGCCTCCGTTTTCACGGGCCAGCTGGCGCAGGAAGCCGGCATTGTGGTCGTTGCCGAGGCCGATGGTGTGAATGATCACTCCTCTCGACGTGTTCCAGGCCCGCACCCTCCGGAGAATGGCCTCCGTCTCCAGGTGCCGGCCTTCGCTGGGGGTGCCATCGGTGAGGAGGAACATCGTGTCCACGCCGTCCAGGAAGTCCCGGTCGCCCGCGTCGAAACCCTGGATGGCAAAGGCGGCCTCGAGAGCCTCGAAGACGTTGGTCTTGCCGACGGGGTACACCCCGTCCACATAGTCCGTGGCGGCGCGGATGTTGTCCGGGCTCGCGCTCACCATGTCGTCTCTCCACCTCACCACGATGTTGTTGTAGACGACGAGACCGAAACGGTGATGGGGACCGAAGTGGCTCATCGTCTTCTTGAGCTCGCTCTGGGCCGCCTGCAGCTTCTTTCTCGGCTCGCTCTCCCCGGCCGAAGGCTTCCCGCTCATGGTCTCACCCATGCTCTCGGAAGCGTCGATCACGAATACGACCCTCCGGGAGGAGGTCTCGACCCCGTAGTACCGAACGGGCTCCGAAGGCTCTTCCTTCCTGCGCACCGGCCTCGAGGCGGGGAGCTCCCTTCCCTGGGCCTCCCACCAGCTCTTCCACGCGCCGGGAACGCTCCCGAAGGATTCACCGGTGAGCTCGGCGAGGGCACGGGCAGCATCGGTGCGCAATCGGCCGAGCTCGGCATCGAGGCTCTCGATGAGGGGCATGACCGCCTCGCCGGCCCGGAGCTCGGCCAGAGCCTCCATGGCCGCTGCCCGTGCCACCCAGCTCGTGTCGTCCTGGCTCATGGTGACGAGCCGTCCCAGGCTGGCCATCGACCGGAGAGACTTCGCGGCCCGGGCCGCGGCCACCCGGATCCGCGGGCTGCGATCCACGAGGAGACGATCGAGCCTGGAGGTGAGCTCTTCGGGAGAAGCTTCGACGAGAGAGCGAATGCTCGCCTCCTTGACCGCATTGTCATTGTCACGCAGACCCGACGCAAGAATGCGCAGCCCGTTCGGCCCCTTGATGGAGGAGAGCACCTCGACCGCGGCCTCGGTGCCCTCCTCGGCCGCGTCGTGCACGGTGCCGAGCTCGGCGAAGCGCGATCGCTTCTCGTCGTACTCGGCCTTGGCCCGCGAGCCGAGTGCCCAGCGCACGGGAGCGAACATCTGGTCCCGGTCGCGCTCGTAGATCCACGTGGCCAGGACTTCGCGCTCCTTGTCGATGTCGGTGATCCGGCGTGAAAACACGGATATGGCCTGGAAGAGCGAGCGCGCGGTCTCGGACGAGTCGTCTCCGGCAAGAGCAAGAATGAGCTCGGTGACGGGCTCGGCCCTGTCCCCGGTGCGGAGAACCCTTGCCAGATCCTCGCGCAGCTCCCGGGGCGATCGCTGGTTTTCCCCCCGGGCCACGGACACCGCGAGGAGAGAAGAGAGCAGCGCGATCGGCAGGAGCGCCCGCTTCACAGCTTCTCCCGGATGAGGTTCTCCACTCCGCCGGAACGGATCAGGCGCTGGGGGACCTCGCTCAGGGGAGCGAAGGTGAAGGTGCGATCCCCGAGGGCGATCGTGGAGCGGCGGAAGTCCACCGCCACCTCGAGCCCCGGGGAGATGGTGAGCTCGCCCGCGTCGACTCGCTCGCGCAGCGTGGTGCGGAGGTGATCGACGAGATCGGGGCACTCGATGAGCGGATAGCCGTTGTTGAAGGCGTTCCTCTGGTAGGTCTGGGAGAAGGAGGCGGCCACCAGGAGTCGGATGCCCCGGTGCTTGAGCGCGGTGGCCGCCTGCTCCCGGGAGGATCCGGAGCCGAAGTTGCGGCCGCCGACCACGATGTCTCCCTCCCGGGCGATCTCCTGGAAGCGGGGATCGTAGTTGAGGAAGGCGACCCTTCCCATCTCGTCGGGCGTGAGATCGTCCTTGTAGGTGTAGTCCTTGCCGTAGATCCCGTCGGTGTTCATGTTGTCCTTGGGAATGAACAGGATCCGGCCCGCGACGCGCTCGGGGAATCCGTCGAGGATGGAGACCTCGGCCGTTTCTCCCTTCTTCCGGGGATGCGAGGTCAGACGGCGTTCGTAGGCCGTGGCCGAGACGCTCCGGGGGCCCCGGATGTATCCCGCGACCGCGCTCGCCGCTACCACCTCCGGGCTCGACAGGTAGACGAAGGATTCGGGCGAGCCCATCCTTCCCTTGAAGTTCCGGTTGGTGGCGGAGATGCCCACCTCACCCTTCTCGAGAGTCCCCGTGCCGAGGCCGATGCAGGGTCCGCATCCGGGAGGGAGCTCTCTTGCTCCGGCGGCCACCAGAGTCTGCCAGTAGCCCTTGGCCCGGGCCTCCTTCTCGACCTCGGCCGAGGCGGCGGCGATGTAGAAATCGACGCCGTCTTTCACCTTGCCGCCACCGATGACCCGCGCGGCGTCGGCGAAGTCTTCGAGGCGCGCGTTGACGCAGGAGAGGAGGTAGGCCTTGCGGATGGCGATCTTTTTCTTCTCGATCTCGCCGATCGAGGTGATGGTCTTCACCTCGTTGGGGCCAGCCACGTGGGGAGTGACCTGGCTGAGGTCGAGGAGGATGGTCTTGGCGTAGTGGGCGTCGGCATCGGCGGCGGGTGCACTGCGGGCCAGCTCATCGACCATTTTCTCGGTGAGGCGCGGGTTCTCGAGTACGCGTGCCCGGGAGCGCAGGTAGTCGAGGGTGATGTCGTCGCACGGAAAGACGCCGGTGAGGGCCCCCCACTCCGTGGTCATGTTGGCGATGGTCATCCGCTCCTCCATGGAGAGCGTCGACACTCCGGGGCCCGTGAACTCCACCGCCATGTTGAGGACGTCGTCCTGGTTGTAGAGGCCGATCAGCGAAACGATGACGTCCTTGCCGGAGGCGTCAGGGGGAAGCTTGCCCTCGAGCCGCACCTCGGCCACCTCGGGTACCTGCCACCAGAACGTGCCGGTGGCCCAGATGGAGGCTGCATCGGTCCGCACCACCGGAGTGCCCAGAGCGCCCACGGCGCCGTAGAGGTTGGAGTGGGAGTCGGAAGCGACGACCAGGGATCCGGGGGTGACGTAGCCCTGCTCCACGATCACCTGGTGCCCGATGCCCGTGCCCGGAGGGTAGAAATCGATTCCGCGCTCCTCGGCGAAGCGACGGATCTTCTCGTACTTGGCCAGGTTGGCCTCCGAGGTGTTCTGGATGTCGTGGTCGATGCAGAAGACGGGCTGATGCGGATCGGCAATCTTGCTGGCACCGATCCCCATGAACTTGGGAATCACCGCCCCGGTGTTGTCGTGGGTCATCACGTGCTTGGGGCGCATGGTGAGGAAGTCGCCCGCATGGACCTGCCGGCCTGCGCTGCCCTCGGAATAGGCCTGGGCGATCTTCTCGATCAGGGTCTGGGACATGGAAGTCACGGTCTCCGTGTCGGGACGGTACGGGCGGGGTGGCTTCTCGAGCACCCGAAGCTCGATTCTATCACCTGGCCCCGGAGGAGAGGGAGGGGCCTCCCGCGAAGAACCTGCGATGCCGGGCTGCCGCGCCCGTATGGCGGTCGTGATGGGACAGGAAAAACGAGCCTTGCCGCGAGCGGCTCGCGGAGTTACCCCGCCTGCGCGGAAGCGTCCAGGAGAGGGGGACCGGCGGCGACGCGAGAGCACGGAAGCAGGATGCGCGAAGAGACACGACCAACGATGAGCACCATCCTCGACGCGGTACGGCGCACGTGGGGCTACGACCGCCTCCGCCCGCTCCAGGAAGAGGCCATCCGGATGGGCCTCGAGCGCAGGGACTCCCTCGTCGTTCTCCCCACGGGGGGAGGCAAGTCGCTCTGCTACCAGGTGCCGCCGCTGGTCACCGGAAGGACGGACCTCGTCGTGTCTCCGCTCATCTCGCTCATGAAGGACCAGGTCGACTCCCTGCGGGCGTGCGGGTATCCCGCCTGTGCGATCCACGGCGGCCTCTCTTTCGAGGAGCGCCAGAACGCGGAGCGGCTCCTGGCCAGCGGCGAGGCCCGTCTCGTCTTCGTCGCCCCCGAGAGGCTCCTGACCCCGGGATTCCTCCGTCTGGTGGAGCGTCTCGACATCGGGGCCTTCGCCATCGACGAGGCCCACTGCATCAGCCACTGGGGGCACGACTTCCGCCCCGAGTACCGCCAGCTCGAGGTGCTCAAGAAGAGGTTCCCGCGGGCGAGCATCCACGCGTACACCGCGACCGCGACCGAACGCGTGCGCCACGACATCGTGACCCAGCTCGGACTCGAGGACCCGCGCCTCCTGGTCGGCGTGTTCGACCGGCCGAACCTCGTCTACCGCGTCGTCCCTCGCACCTCGGTTACCGAGCAGACGATCGAGGTCCTCCAGCGTCACAGAGACGAGGCGGCGATCGTCTACTGCATCTCGAGACGCGACACCGAGACACTGGCGGAAGGGATCCGGCGACACGGCATCGACGCGCGCGCCTACCACGCCGGCCTGGATGCCGAGCCTCGTCGCCACGTTCAGGACCTCTTCTCCGGGGAGAAGCTCGATGTCGTCGTCGCCACGGTCGCCTTCGGCATGGGGATCGACCGGAGCAACGTCCGCTGCGTGATCCACGCCGCGATGCCGAAATCGATCGAACACTACCAGCAGGAGACCGGTCGCGCCGGACGCGACGGCCTCGAGGCCGAGTGCGTGCTCCTCTACTCCGCCGGGGATCTCCTCCGCTGGAGGTCTCTTGCCCGGCGCAGCTCCGCCGAGGCCGAGCGTCCCGAGGAGCTCGTGGCCTCCGCCGAGACCCATCTCGAGGCGATGCGCCGCTACTGCGCGCCCGGCCGCTGCCGCCACGCGTCGCTGTCTCTCCACTTCGGACAGGCCTACGAGCGCGCCTCCTGCGAGGCCTGCGATGTCTGTCTGGGTGAGGTCGCCGACACGACGGACGGCACGACCATCGCGCAGAAGATCCTCTCCTGCGTCGCGCGGACCGGTGAGCGCTACGGAGCCGGACACGTGGTCGACGTGCTCCGCGGCGCCACCACCGAGCGCGTCCTCGCCAATGCACACCACGAGCTCTCGACCTACGGCCTGCTGAAGGAGCTGGACAGGAAGGCCGTTCTCGGCTTTGTCTACCAGCTCCTCGACCAGGAGCTCCTGGAGCGCGAAGGCACGGAGTATCCGGTGCTGCGACTCAACGAGGGCTCGCGGCGCGTCCTGCGCTCCGAGAAGTCCGTGCGCTTCCTCTCGCCCCCGCGCGGCAAGCCGAAGAAGACCCGCGTCGCCTTCGAGACCTGGGAGGGGGTCGATCGCGACCTCTTCGACGATCTGCGCCGGCTCCGGCGCGAGATCGCGCAGGAACGCTCCGTGCCGCCCTACGTGATCTTCTCCGACGCCACACTGCGTGAGATGGCGGCCCGGAGGCCTCGCAGCAGCGAGGAGCTGCTGGAGGTGAAGGGGGTGGGGGTGAAGAAGCTCGAGGATCTGGGGGAGAGGTTTCTCTCGAGGATTGCGGGGTTCGGGGAGGAAGGGGGCGGAGAGGAGTGACGGGCGGTGGCGGCGGCCGGATGTAGCGTCCGGCAGCTGTCCGGTCCATTTGTCCGCACGTGCGGAATCGTCAAGTTCAAGGGAATAAATGGATTGTGATTTCACCCGCCGCACCTTGCCGCCGCGGGCCCGGATCGCCCCATCGTGCGATGCCCCACCTTCGGGCTTGCCGGGGTTCCAGGATGCACTCGGTTGAGATCAGGGCAAGGAGCTCGGCGGCTGGATTCGCTGGCTGGCGTCGGAGCGAGCGGGGGATTCCCCGTGGTGGAGGTGAAAAAACGAGGGGGAATGAGGGGGATGGGGAGGTTCCGGGGGAGAAAGAGGGTGGGAGAGTGGGCCCGACGACCCCGTCGTTGACGCCGGATCGTGGGTCGAGTCGGTTCGGATGGCCGCAAAAAGCGGGTTTGGATTCCCTACCCGCTGGTGTAGAGGGGATGGCGGACCCACCGGTAGGGTCCGATCGTCACGTCCTGGGCTTGTCACCGGTATACGGCGGAGAGGGGATTCGTTCCAGGTTCACGTCATGGGCGAGGGGGATCCGGCGTGGCCGGGAGAGCTGAGGGAAGCCGCGTCGTGGGCGAGGGGCTCGCTTCGACACAGAGATCGCAGAGGGAAGAGGGGGGACGGGGAGGGCGGTGGGCGAGGGGCTCGTTTGACACGAAGGGCACGATGAGCGCCGGGATAAACCGGCATGGAGTCGCAGATGAGAGAGCTGTACGAGGAAGGGCTAGCGACCCACCTCGGCCCCGAGTCATGCGGGGGCCCTCGCAAGGGTGGTCCCCGAGGCGTTGACAGGGGTACACGCAGGCTGGGGCATCGAGCTCCGAAATCATCCCTCCGGAGTGCCGACCCCGTATCGTGGGGGGGAAGGCTATATGGTGTGAGCCTGCTCACGGTATCTGAGGGCGTTTCCCGGGTTTCTCGATCACGATGGTCGAGGGTGGGCCCCTCTCGACCCTGATTTATCGTGATCACCGGGGGAGGCTTGGTCCACCGCTACCCCGCCTC
>Ga0326597_10000471_pt1 | contig 71401 bp, 73 predicted proteins | sample RVTome_12_FD_203789 | JGI IMG/M metagenome (GOLD analysis project Ga0326597, IMG submission 203789) | Soil microbial communities from uranium-contaminated site in the Upper Colorado River Basin, Wyoming, United States - RVT100D185 | ecosystem: Environmental > Terrestrial > Soil > Contaminated >...
GGTTCCCTTCCCCGACTTCGCCAAGCACCCGCCCGGTCGCGCCGAGGATCTTGCGGGCGTAGCCCTGGTCGGGACGGACCTGCTTGCCGCCGATGAACAGCTTGTAGGTGCGGTCGATCGGCGGGAGGTCGCCGGAAGTCGGAACGGGGAAGTCGGAACGCGGAACAGGCTGGGCGGTTTCGTTCCGCGTTCCGCGTTCCGCGTTCGCATTTTCCCACTCTGCCTTGAGATACTCGTACATCCCCTCCCGGCCGCCCTCCCGCCCGAACCCCGACTCACGGTAGCCGCCGAAGCCCGCCGCGGCGTCGAACTGGTTCGTGCAGTTGATCCAGACGACACCCGCCTTGAGCTTCGGCGCGACATCGAGCCCGAGGTTGATGTTCTCCGTCCACACGCTCGCGGCGAGACCGTACGGCGTGTTGTTCGCGAGCTCGACCGCCTCCTTGGGCGTCCGGAACGTCATCGAGACGAGCACGGGCCCGAAGATTTCGACCTGCGCGATGGTCGCGGCCGGGGAGACGTCGGTGAACAGCGTGGGCGGGTAGAAATAGCCCTCCGTCGGGCAGGCCCAGGAGGGCTGCCACATCTTGGCGCCTTCCTCGACGCCCTTCTCGACCAGGCCGCGAATGCGCTCGAGCTGCACCGGCGCGACGATCGCGCCCATGTCCACGGCCTTGTCGAGCGGCGAGCCCACCCGGAGCTTCTCCATCCGCGCGCGCAGCTTCTGCGTCAGCCGGTCGGCGATCCCCTCGTGCACGAGGAGCCGCGACCCCGCGCAGCACACCTGCCCCTGATTGAACCAGATGGCGTCCACCACGCCCTCGACCACGCTGTCCAGATCGGCATCGTCGAACACGATGAACGGGCTCTTACCGCCCAACTCGAGGGTCAGCTTTTTCCCCGTGCCCGCGGTCGCCTTGCGGATGATGCGCCCCACCTCGGTCGAGCCGGTGAACGCGATCTTGTTCACATCGGGATGCTCGACCAGGTGCCTCCCCGTCGTCCCGTCGCCCGTCACGACGTTGAAGACGCCCGGCGGCAACCCGACCTCGCGCGTCAGCTCGGCGAAGCAGAGCGCGGTGAGCGGCGTGAACTCGGCGGGCTTCAGGATGATCGTGTTCCCCGCCGCCAGCGCCGGCGCGACTTTCCACGCGACCATGAGGAGCGGGAAGTTCCAAGGCACGATCTGGCCCACGACGCCGACGGGCTGGTAGCCCGCGAACTCCGTCGCGACGAGCTGGGCCCACCCGGCGTGATGGTAGAAGTGGCGGGCGACGAGGGGGATGTCGAGGTCGCGCGTCTCGCGGATCGGCTTCCCGTTGTCGAGACTCTCGAGCACCGCGAGGAGGCGTGAGTGGCGCTGCACTTCGCGCGCGAGGGCGTAGAGGTAGCGGGCGCGGGCGTGCGGGGCGAGCGTCGCCCAGCCGGGGGCCGCGGCCCGCGCGGCCGCGACCGCGGCATCGACGTCGGCCTTGCCCCCCTGCGCGACCCGCGCCAGCACCGCGGTCGTGGCGGGGTTGATCGTGTCGAAGTACTGCCCCTCGGCGGGCGGCATCCACCGGCCGCCGATGTAGTGCCCGAGCTGGCCGCCGCCGTGCTGGTGGATCCACTCGAGCGCGGGCGCCGCGCTCTCGGGCGCCGGCCCGTAGTCCATCGTCTCGAACAGCTTGGCGACCGTCGTCATGTCACACCATCGGGTGGCGGTAGGCCGCGGAGTAGCGCCCGGTCACGAAGTGCTCGAGCTGGCGCTCGATGTCGGTGAGCAGCGCGCTCGCGCCGATCCGGAACAGCGCCGGCCGGAGCCAGCGCTCGCCCAGCTCTTCTTTCATGAGGATCAGCCAGTCGAGCGCCTGTTTGGCGGCGCGGATCCCGCCCGCCGGCTTGAACCCGACGGCGACCCCGGTCCGGGCCTCGTACTCGCGGATCATCCGGGTCATCACGACGCCCACGGGCAGTACCGCGTTGACGGGCTCCTTGCCGGTCGACGTCTTGATGAAATCGGCCCCGGCCATCATCGCGACCATGCTGGCGCGGGCGACGTTGGTCAACGTCGCGAGCTCGCCGGTGGCCAGGATCGCCTTCATGCGCGCCGCGCCGCACGCGTCCCGGAAGGCGCGGATCTCGTCGTACAGCGCCTCCCAGTGGCCGGTCAGGACATGGGCGCGGGTGATCACGATGTCGATCTCCTCGGCCCCGGCCGCCACCGACGCGCGGACTTCGTGAATGCGCTCCTCGAAGGGATTGAGCCCCGCGGGGAATCCGGTCGAGACCGCCGCGACGGGGATCCCCGAGCCCGCCAGCGCCTTCACCGCCGTCGGCACGAGGGCGTGATAGACGCAGACGGCGCCGACCTGGATGTCGAGCCGGGCGACGCCGAGCGCATCGATCAGGTCGGGGCGCAGCGGCCGCCGCGCCTTGGCGCAGAGCCGCACGACGTTGCCGGGGGTGTCGTCGCCCTGGAGCGTCGTCAGGTCCATGCAGGTGATGGCCCGCAGCAGCCACGCCGCCTGCCATTCCTTCTTGACGGTGCGGCGCGTGGGGATGGTGGCAGCGCGGCGCTCGACGGCGCTGCGGTTCACCCGCAGCGCGAGCACCGCGTCGAGATCGAGCGGCGTGCCGGGATTGCGCTCGTCGCCGGCCGGCCGGGGCGCCGGGTAAACCGGTGGCGCCGCGGGGGGGGGGCGGGTCGCGGTCGGGTGACGGGTCGCGGTCATAGATGAAGGTCCGTCGGACAATCTAAGTCCCTTCCCGGGCTTGCGCCCGGGGTCCGCCTTCCTAGCTTGGGGCCGTGCCTCCTCCTGCCCCCCGCGTCATCGTCGTCGCGGACGCGCACCTCGGCCAGGTCCCACCGGCCGTGCGGGCTGCCTTCCATTCCTTCCTGGATCAGGTGCCGCAACCGGGCGATCACCTGCTCCTCACCGGCGACCTGTTCGATTTCTGGTTCGAGTACCCGAGCGTCATCCCGCGCAAGCACTTTGCCACCGTGGCCAAGTTGCAGGAGGTCCGCGCCCGGGGCATCCCCATCACGTTCGTGGGCGGCAACCACGATCGCTGGGGCGGCTCCTTCTTCCGGCAGGACTTGGGGGTCGACTTCTACGGCGGCGCAGCGGAACTCGAGCTCGCCGGGCGCCGCGCCTTCGTCACCCACGGCGACGGGCTCACCGAACAGCACTGGACCGGCAAGCTGATGCACCGCTTCACGCGCCATCCAGTGACGATTGCCGTGTTCCGCGTCCTGCACCCCACCATCGGCTTCTGGATTGCCGACCTGTTCTCGCGCCACCTCGCCGACAACACGAAGGACCGCGCGGTGCTCGACCGCGCCTCCACGGCCCAGCGGCGCTGGGCGGCCGACCTCCTCGCCCGCCGCCCCGAGCTCTCGCTCGTGATCATGGCGCACACGCACCGGCCGGTGGTCGAGCGGCTGCCGGACGGACGGACCTACCTGAATCCCGGAGCATTCTTGGACGGCGGGCGGTACGCGGTGGTGACGGAGAGCGCGGTGGAGCTGAAACAGTTCAGTTCCTAGAGGGGCACGACCTCCACCTGTTTGATCTTCCCGCCCAGGAATCGCGCGCCCACCTTCCGGAAATGTGGCTCGTCGTCCGACACGACGAAGCGATGCTCGGGGCTCCCTTTCCCCTCAGCGAGCAGCCCGCGCGCCTCGAGCTCCGCCGCGACGGCCGTCGCCGTCTCCTCTGCAGAATCGACGAGCGTCACCTGCGGCCCCATCACCCGGGCGAGCAGCGGCTTGAGCAGCGGATAGTGCGTGCAGCCGAGCACCAGCACGTCCACGGCGGCCGTCTTCAGGGGCCCCAAGTACTCGCGCGCGATCAGCTCGGCCGCCGGATGGTCGAACCAACCCTCCTCGACGAGCGGGACGAACAGCGGGCTGGCTTGCGCGTACACGCGGGCATCGGGCCGCAGCGCCTTGATCGCGCGCTCGTAGGCGCCGCTCGCGATCGTGCCCGCCGTCCCGATCACGCCGATCGCCCCGGTCTTGGTCGCGCGGACCGCGGCCCGCGCGCCCGGTTCGATCACGCCGACGACGGGCACCGGCGAGTGCTCCTGGAGATAGCCGAGCGCATGGGCGGTGCTGGTATTGCACGCCACGACGACCGCTTTCACGCCGCGGTGCAACAGGTAGGCGAGGATCTCGGCGCTGTAGCGCCGCACCGTTTCGGGAGATTTGGGTCCGTAGGGGACGCGCGCGGTGTCGCCGAAGTAGATCACCGACTCGCGCGGCAGCCGCTCGAACAGCGCGCGGGCCACGGTGAGCCCGCCGATGCCGGAGTCGAAGACGCCGAGGGGCGCGGCGTTCACGGCAGCGGCAGGCTGATCCCGATGCCGCGCGGGAACGCCTGAATCCTCAGGTCGGCGGGAAAGTCCTGCAGGTGCGCGGACACGTACGCCTCGGCGCCGGAGAAGAGATGGTTGAAGACCCACAGGACGAGCCAGTCCTGCACTTCCTGACGCTTGGCCTTGAGGTTCGCCGAGCCCATCTGCTTCATGTAGTTCGCTTCCTGTTGCGCCTTGAGGGTCATCATCGCGGTGACGCCCTCCCAGACGATGAACACGGCGCCCGTCGTGTGACGCCCGGTGGCCGACTGGCCCCACCCCGGAATGAGGAACGAGCGCCAGAACGCGCCCATGGGGCGGATCAGGTGACTCGTGTCGGGGGTCACGACGAGCATAGCGGGCCGGTCGATACGGGTGGTGTCCTGCGAATACAGACGGTTAGACGGGTAGACGGTTAGCAGGAGCGTCGCGCCAACGACGCTCCTAACCGACCAACCGGCTAACCGGCTACCCGCCGGCCTCATTTCGCCACCAACACGTTGAGTTTCCCTCGTTCGACTTTCACGGTGCACTCGTTGACCCCCGGCTCGCGCAGCTCACCGTCGAGATGGAGCAGCAGCGGTTCTTCGGGCGAGCGGATGACCAGCTCCGAGGTCCGCACCAACGCGACCTCGCGCATGCCGGCATGGGTGCCGCGCATCACCCGCGGAATGGCGAGGAGGAAGCGCGGCAGCGACACCCGGCGAATGAGGCAGACGTCGAGCTTGCCGTCCGTGGGGTCGGCGTCCGGGGCGAAGCGGTAGCTCCCCCCCGCCGTGGTGCCATTGCACACCTCGACCATCATCATAACCCCTCGCTCGGCGAAGCCGGCCGCGCGCACCTCGAGCAGGGGTGGCCGGAAGCTGAAGAACGTCCGCACGATAGGCACGAGGTAGGAGAGGAAGCCCCGCAGACCGGGCATCGCGTTGCGGGTGCGCACGACGGCCGGTCCAAAGCCGAACCCCATGCTGTTCACGAACCATTCGTCCAGCACCCGGCCCGCATCGAAGCGCCGCGGCGCCGCCGTCACGAGGCGGGCGACGGCCCGGGCGGGATCGTGGCGATAGACGCCGACCAGTTTCGCGAAATCATTCCCGGAGCCGACCGGCACCACGCCGAGCACGGCGTCGGCGCCCGCCGAGAGGAGGCCGTTCGCCACTTCGTGGACGGTCCCATCGCCGCCCACAGCGATAACGTAGCGGGCGCCGTCCGCAGCCGCCTGCGCGGCGAGCGCCACCGCGTGACCAGGGCGCTCGGTGCGCACCACATCCACGGACCAACCCTGGGCGCGAAAGGCGCGGCACACCGGATCGAGGGCGCGGTGCGCGGCGCCCCGCCCGGCGGCGGGGTTCAGGATGACATGAGCGTGGAGCAAGCTGATAAGGAAGCTATCAGCCGTCGGCGGTCAGCGCTCTAGAGGGCCTGCGCGAGGTAGTGCTCGTCCCAGGCGACGGCGAAGTCGACGCTGCAGCGCCGGCACAGCATGCGGCGGGGCCGACCGTGGAGCGGTACGCGGTCCCGGCAAGAGGGACAGACGGCGTAGTGCGACCCCATATCCGCCGGCAATGCCCGCGAGGTGCGGCGGGTGGGGGTGGGAGTGGGCGTGGCAACGACGGTCCAGCGACGTGGGGGTGAGGTGGAGATCTGGAGGAACGCGCGCACGACGGGCACGGGCTTGCGATTCACGTCCACCACGGCGTCGAACCCCTCGATCTTCAGGAGCCGATACCACGCACCGCGGCGCAGGTTGACGTCGATATCCGCCTGCAAGCGAGCCCACATGCCAGCCATCGTCATCCGGTCGTCTGGAGGGACGACAACAATGCACCAGGAGGGCTGCGCTGTCCATGCCGGGTGACCTATCGATTCGTGACGCCCGTCACGTCAAGGGGTCCGCGAGGTAGCTCTCGCCCCAGTTCACCGCGAATTCCTGCTTGCAGCGGGGGCATTGCAGCTCCCGCGCGCGCTTCGGCAGGGGGGCGCGGCTGCGGCAGCTTGGGCACACTCCGTACTCGACCCCGAGCTCGGTCGGGGCCTTACGGCTCCGCGGGCGCGGGACCACGGTCCACCGCAGCGGCGGCCGCTGCTGAATCTCGAGCCACGCCCGGAGAACGGTCATCGGCCGCTTGTTGACTTCGAGAACGGCTTCGAGGTCGCCCAGTTCGAGCACGCGGTACCAGGCCCCGCGGCGGATCTTGAGATCGACATCCGCTTGCAGGCGGGCGAAGAGCATCGGGGGCACCTACGAGTCGTCCCAGCCGATGTCGAAATGCCCATTGCACTTGGGGCAGCGCATGGTGCTGGCGCGGGCTTCGAGCCGCGCCCGCTCCCGGCAGCCGGGGCACACGCCGTAGCGCGGCCCCCACGTGAGCGGCAGCCGTGCGGCGTTCGGGGGGCGTGGCACGACGGTCCATCGGGTCGGGGGCGCGGGCACGATTTGGAGCGACGGTCGCGCGACCGCCGTCGGACGCCCGTTGACGTCCAGCACCGCTTCGAGGGGCGTGAGGCGCACCACACGATACCACGCGCCCCGGCGGATCCGGGCGGTCTGATCGGGGCGCAGGCGCGCCCATTGCATCGAGGATACCACAGCGCCTCCCGCGGTCGACGTGGGACCCTACCATGGCGAACGGGGAGGCCAGAAGTCAACTGGCGGTGGCGGGAGCGTATGGGAATCGAACCCATCGAGGCTCGTTCGAGCCCCAAACAGTTTTGAAGACTGCTCAGGCCACCAGGCCCGATCCGCCCCCAGGCTCCGCGCCGCCTACCCTTTCACCGCGATCACGTCGATCTCGACCCGCGCCGCCTTGGGCAGTCCGGCCGCCTGCACCGTCGACCGCGCCGGCTTGTGCGTGCCGAAGTGCTTCGCATACACCTCGTTCATCTGCGCGAAGTCGGCCATGTCGGCCAGATATACGGTGGTCTTGACGACGTTGTCCAGGTTCGTGCCGGCCGCGGTCAGGACCGCCTGCAGGTTCTTGAAGACCTGCTCGGTCTGCTGAGCCGCTGTCGTGCCCACCAGCTCGCCGCTCTGGGGATCGAGCGCCACCTGCCCCGCCGTGAACACGAGGCCGTCGGTCGTGATCGCCTGGCTGTAGGGGCCGATCGCCTTGGGGGCGGCGTCGGTGGCGACGACGCCCAATCCTCTCGTCTTACGCATCAAAACAATCCCTCGATGGTGCCGTCCGGATGGAAGCGGATCCGCTCCGCCGCCGGGCGCTTGCCCAGCCCCGGCATGGTCATGATGTCGCCGGCGAGCGCCACGACGAATCCCGCTCCCGCCGACGCAATGACGTCGCGCACATGCAGGACGAACCCGGTGGGGGCGCCCAGTTTGGTCGCATCGTCGGAGAACGAGTACTGCGTCTTCGCCATGCACACCGGCGCGTCACTGAGCCCCAGCGCGGGGATGAGCTCGAGCGCGCGCTCGGCGCCCGCGGTGTACCGCACGCCGTCGGCGCCGTAGATGGCGCGCGCAATGATCTCGATCTTCTCCTTGATCGGCTTCTTCAAGTCGTACAGCGGCCGGAAGGCGGGCCGCGACGTGTCGAGCAGCTTGAGCAGCGCCTCGGCGACGGCGAGGCCCCCCTCCCCCCCCTTCTCCCACACCTCGCACAACACGAGCTCGGCGCCCTCCACGGCGCACGCGGCCCGCACCTCCTCGATCTCGGCCGGGGTATCGCCGATGAACCGGTTCAGCGCCACGAGCGCCGGCACGCCGAATTGCTGCACGTTGCGGATGTGGCGCTTGAGGTTTTCCGAGCCCCGCTGCACCGCAGCGGGGTCAGCCGTGCCCAGGGCGTCCTTCTTCACGCCGCCGTGCACCTTGAGCGCCCGCACTGTCGCCACGATGATCGCCGCCTGCGGTTCGAGCCCCGCCAGGCGGCACTTGATGTTGAAGAACTTCTCGGCGCCCAGGTCGGCGCCGAAGCCCGCCTCGGTGAGCACGAGATCGGAGAGCGCGAGCCCGAGCTTCGTCGCGACGACCGAATTGCAGCCGTGCGCGATGTTCCCGAACGGCCCGCAGTGCACGAGGGCCGGCCCGCCCTCGAGCGTCTGCACGAGGTTCGGGTTGATCGCGTCCTTCAAGAGCAAGGTCATCGCCCCCTGGGCTTTGAGGTCCCTCGCACGGACCGGAGTCTTGGCGTAGGTGAACCCCACCACGATGCGGGCGAGTCGCGCCTCGAGATCCGCGATCCCGGTCGCGAGGGCCATGATCGCCATGACCTCGGAGCCCGGGATAATGACGAAGTGATCCTCGCGCGACGGACCCGCCGTGATCCCTCCCAGGCCCACGACGATATGGCGCAGGGCGCGGTCGTTCATGTCGATGGTGCGCGGCCAGGTAATGCGGCGCACGTCGAGCCCGGCGGCGTTACCATGATGCAGGTGCGCGTCGAGCAGCGCCGAGAGGAGGTTGTGGGCGGCCGCGATCGCGTGGAAGTCACCCGTGAAGTGGAGGTTGATGTCCTCCATCGGCACGACCTGCGCGTAGCCGCCCCCCGCCGCCCCGCCCTTCACACCGAATACGGGCCCCAGCGACGGCTCCCGGATGCAGAGGATGGCGTTCCGGCCCAGCTTCCTGAGCGCCTGGGCGACGCCCACCGTCACCGTGGACTTCCCTTCCCCGGCCGGCGTGGGACTGATCCCGGTGACCAGCACCAGGCGGCCCTTGGCGGGCCGCCGCTCGAGCGCGCGCAGGGAGATCTTCGCCTTGTACTTGCCGTACAGGTCGACCTCGTCATCGGCGAGACCCAGCTCGGCCGCAACGTCGGCGATGGGGCGGAGCTTCGCGGCCTGGGCGATCGCGATGTCGGTGGGCACCTTCACGGCGGTGGTCACAGCAGGGTCTCGAGCCGCGCGCCGAAGCAGCGGCGCGCGTTCTCCGTCGTCCGGGCGGCCAGTGTCTCGAGCGGCTCGGCGCAGAGCGCCGCCGCGCGCACGGCCACCTCCCGCACGTACGCCGGCTCGTTCCGCCCGCCCCGGTGGGGTACGGGGGCGAGGTAAGGCGCATCGGTCTCCACCAACAGGCGGTCAGACGGGTAGGCGGTTAGAGGCACCACGGGCGTCCAGTTCTTGAACGTGATCATGCCGCTGAAGGAGAAGTAGGCGCCGATCGCCATGCCCGCCTCCCACACATCCGGCCCCGAGCTGAATGAGTGCAGCACCAGCGCCGGCACGCTGTCACCCCACCCGCGCAACATCGCGGCGACGTCGGCGTCCGCTTCGCGGGCGTGCACCACCACGGGCTTGCCGAGGTCCGCCGCCAAACCGAGCTGCGCCTCGAAGGCGCGCCGTTGGGCGTCGCGCGGCGAGTGCTCGTAGTGATAGTCGAGCCCCGTCTCTCCCACGGCAACGACCTCGGGCCGCGCGAGCAGGGCCCGGAGCCCGGCTTCCACCTCGCCCGACCAGCTCTGGGCGTCGTGCGGGTGCACTCCCGCCGTCGCCGAGAGGCCCTGCCCCCCGGGCGCCGCGCGCGCGATGGCCGCGGCCCTCTCGCTCCCGGCGAGCGACTCGCCGATCACCACCACGTGCCCGACGCCGGCGGCGCGCGCCCGGTCGAGCACCGCTTCCCGGTCCATCTCGAACGCCCCGTCGCCCAAGTGGCAGTGGGCGTCGACCAGCACGTTACCGCGCGGGCACCGGGGGAGGAACCACGGGGGCCGCGGGAGCGGGCGTCGGGGCCCGGGCACCGAGGGCCCGCGCCCCGCGGGCGTCCTCACCCGGCCAGCGGCTCTCGATCCACAGAAGCACCGGGGACGCCACGTAGATCGACGAGAACGTGCCGACGATGATCCCGAACGCCATCACGAGCGAGAAGGGCCGGATCACCTCCCCCGCCAGGAAGGCGAGGACGAGCGCCGTCATGATCGTCGTGCCACCGGTGAGAAGGGTCCGGGGCAGCGTCTCGTTCACGGAGAGGTTCAGGATCCCGTACAGGTTTTGCCGGCGGAACTTATGCAGGTTTTCGCGCACCCGGTCGAAAATGACGATCGTATCGTTCAGCGAGTAGCCGACGATGGTCAGCACCGCAGCGACCACGACCAGGCTGACCTCCAGGTCCAGATACCGGATGAACGCGATGGTCGCCAGGATGTCGTGCGCGGTGGCGATCACCGCCGCGACCCCGAAGCGCCACTCGAACCGGACCGCCAGGTAGGCGAGCGTGACGAAGAAGGAGAAGAAGATCGCGAGCAGCGCTTTTTCCTGGAGCTCCCGGCCCACTTTGGGGCCGACGGCTTCGGTCCGCACGATCCGGTAGTTGCCGGCGCCGAGCCCCGCGTCGAGCGCGCGGCTGACCGCGGCGGTCGTCTCTTCCATGCTCGCCGGGGCGGCGCCGCGGGCGGCCGCGAGCCGGGCGCGAATCACGTACTCGTTCGCCGATCCGTACGTCTTGATCTCCGCCCCCGGCACCCCGCCGGCCTCGAGCGCGGCGCGGATCTGTGCGGTCCCCCCCGACGTGACGGAATCGATCTGAATCTCCGTACCACCGGTGAATTCGATGCTGTAATTCAACCCGCTGGCGAGCATCAGGAGAACGCCCGGGACGATGAGCGCGGCGGACAGGCCGTAGGCCCAGCGCCGCAGGCGAATGAAATCGTAGTTGGCGTGCGCGAAGAGTCGAATCATCCGACGCTCAGGGTGGTCATGGCCGGCCGGCGCTGCAGCCAGATCAGGAACAGGGTGCGGGTCACGAAGACGGCCGAGAGCATCGACGCCGCAATACCGATGATCAGAGTCACCGCGAACCCCTGCACCGGGCCCGTCCCCACGATGTAGAGGATGAAAGCGGTGAGGACCGTCGTGATGTTGGAGTCGACGATCGCGCTCATGGCGTGCTTGAAGCCTTCGTCCACGGCGAGGCGCACGGACTTGCCGTGGGCCAGCTCCTCCCGGATGCGCTCGAAGATCAGCACGTTCGCATCAACCGCCATGCCGATCGAGAGGGCGAACCCGGCGAGGCCCGGCAGGGTGAGAGTGAACCCGAACATCGCCAAGCCGCCCAGCGTGAAGAGCACGTACAACACCAGCGCGGCAACGGCCAGAACTCCAGAGACCCGGTAATAACCGACCATGATCAAGATCACGAGGCCCACCGCGACCGCGCCCGCCAACACGCCCGCCCGGATCGAGTCCGCGCCGAGCGACGGGCCGATGGAGCGCTCCTCCACGATCGTGAGCGGCGCGGGCAAGGCGCCGGCGCGCAGCACCAGGGCGAGGTCGCTCGCCTCCTGCAGGGGCTTCGCGCCGAGCTCGATCTGCCCGCGCGTCCCGATCTGACTCCGGATCACCGGAGGCTGGCCCTGCACGCGGCCGTCGAGGAGGATGGCCATGTAGTCCCCGATGTGACGCGCGGTCTCCTCCGCGAACTTGCGGCCCCCGCGTCGCGACAACGTGAACTCGACGACCGACTGGTTGGTCACCGGATCGCGCCGCGCCGTGGCCTTCTGCAGCTCTTCACCCGTGATGATGGGACGCGACTCGACGGCGTAGAGCGGGCGGTACGAGCGCGCCCCGCGCGACTCCACCTGCGCCCCCCACCGGAGGTCGAGGCTCCGCGGGATGAGCTGCTTCACGTCAGGCCGCTGGATCAGGCTGTCCACGACCGCCCACTGCTCCTCGGGCACGAGGAATTCGCCGGCGAGCTGGCCCTGGAAGAGGAGCGAGGACAGCACGCCGGGGGCGTTCGCGTCGGCAGCGGAATCGCGGGCGGCCGTGCTCGTGTCGCCGCCGAACAGCTGCGACACCGCCGACGGAGCCGCGCCCTGTGACTTGACGCCCGCCTTCCTGAGGGCCGCGTCGATCTGCGGCAGCGCGTTTTGGAACAGGTTCTTCATGTCGGTGATGCGGAACTCGAGGAACGCCGTCCGCTGGATCACCCCCTTGGCGCGCGCGGGATCTTTCTCGCCCGCCAGCTCGACGATCAGGCGGCAGCGCCCGATGATCTGCACGACGGGCTCCGTCGTCCCGAACTCGTCGATGCGCGTCCGCACCACGCGCTCGGCGCGCTGGATCGCGTCGGCGCAGTCGGGAACCGGCCCCTTGCTCTCGTCCACCTCGAGCGCGAGATGGATGCCGCCCTGAAGGTCGAGGCCCAGGTTGATGGGCACGCGGCGCGTCGTCGTGTCCTTCATGCGGCCCGTCGTCTGATCGACGACGCGCTGCGTGACGTTGCGCGGCACCAGCGACACGATGCTGCCCAGGATCAGGAGTCCGATGATGATCAGCCGCCCACGAATCGTGCTCATCGCGTCTCGTTACCGGTTGAGGCTGGCCCGCGCCGCCTGCCGGTCGCGGTCCAGCTGCGCCACCAGCGCTTCGCGGGAAGGAAACGCCTGCACGTCGCGCAGGCGCTGCACCCACTCCACACGCACCGTCTCGCCGTACAGCTCGCCGGCGAAGTCGAACAGATGAACCTCCAGGGTCCGCCCCTCGTCGGCAAAAGTCGGCCGCGGTCCCTGGTTCATCATCCCGCCGTAGCGCGTCCCGCGCCACCAGACCCAGACGGCGTATACCCCGTCGGGGGGCAGGAGCTTGCGCGCGTCGGGCGGCGCCAGGTTGAGCGTGGGAACGCCGATCGTCCGCCCCCGCCCCGCCCCCGGCACCACGCGGCCCAGCAGACCGTACGGGCGCCCGAGCCAGCGTTCGGCCCGCGCCAGCTCGCCGTGCGCCACCGCCGCGCGGATCAGCGTCGAGGAGATCGGCTGCCCGTCCTCCCGCACCGCGTCCACGACGGCGACCTCGAAGCCTTCGGCGGCGCCGAGCCGCCGCACCAGCCCCTCGTCCCCCGCCCGGCCCCGGCCGAAGGCGTGGTCGTGGCCGAGCACCAGCTCCTGCATCCCGTGCTCGACCCGCAGCTGCCGCACGAACTCCTCGGGGCTCTGCTGCGCCACCTCACGCGTGAACGGCAGCACCACCACGCGACCCAAGCCCGTGCCCGCGAGCAGATCCCGCTTCTCATCCGGCAGCGTCAGGAGCTTCGGCGCCGCCGCCGGGTTCACGACCTCGAGCGGGTGGGGGTCGAAGGTCACGAGCAGGCTCGTGAGGCTCCCCCCCTTCCCGGGCGCCTGCGCGCGCCGCACCACCTCGGCCAGCACCGCCTGGTGGCCGCGGTGCAGGCCGTCGAACGTCCCCACCGTGACGACCGCGCCGCTCATGCGTCCGTCACCACCACGCGGGGCTTCAGTACAGCGCCTAGGGCCTCGGCGACCGCCACCAGCTCACCGCCCGCAAAGAGGGCGACGGGAGACCGGGTATCGGATCCCGGCTGCGCCGCGATGGGGCGGCCATGCACCACGGCCTCGCGCTCGGCCGCCGTCACCTCGCGCCGCGGCAGGTGCGCCACCAGCACGCTCGGGTCGCGAACGAGCGCCGGCGTCACCGCTTCCGGCGCCACCGCCTCCGTCAACAAGAGCGGTCCCACCGCCGTGCGCCGCAGCGTGACCAGGTGCGCCCCACACCCCAAGGCGGCGCCGACATCGCGCGCCAGGCTGCGCAGGTATGTACCGCCGCCCACGGTGGCGCGGAAGTGGACGTCGGGAGCCGCGTACTCGACCAATTCCAGCTCGCCGATCTCCACCGGCCGTGCGGCCGGCTCCACCACCTCGCCGCGCCGGGCCCGCCGGTAGGCGCGCTCGCCCGCGACTTTCACCGCCGAGTACGCCGGCGGCCGCTGGAGGTACCCGCCGCGAAACTCCGCCAGCGCGGCCGCCAGCCGCGCCGCGGTCACGCCGCCTGCCGGCGCCTCCCTCAGGACCGCGCCCGTCGCGTCATCGGTATCGGTCGTGATGCCGAGCCGGATGACGCCTTCGTACGCCTTGGTCCATCCCGCGGCGAACGCCGCGAGGCGCGTCGCCCGTCCCACCACCACCACCAGCAACCCTTCGGCAAACGGATCGAGGGTGCCGAGGTGCCCCACCCGCTGCAGGCCCAGGGCGCGCCGCACCACATCCACGACGTCGTGGGAGGTCGGGCCGGCCGGCTTGGCCGCGAGGACGACGCCTCCCGCCGCCGTCAGTCGTCCGACTCCTTGAGCTCCTTCAAGACGCGGTCGATGCGTTGGGCGTGCTCAATGCCCCGGTCCAAGTGGAAGTGCAGCTCCGGGCTGGTGCGCAGGCTGAGCTCGCGCGACAACTGGGCGCGCAAGTAACGCGCGGCGCTCCCGAGCCCTTCCAGGCTCTTGGCTTTTTCGTCGTCGGAGCCCATGACGCTGACGCGGACGTTGGCGTGCGTCAGGTCGGGCGACACTTCGACGCCGGTGACCGTGACGAACCCGATGCGCGGATCGCGCACGTCCCCCGTGAGGAACGCGCCCACCGTCTGTCGGATCAGCTCTGCCACCCGCTCGGGGCGGTGGCTCGGACGCTTCATGTCAGAGATAACTCGTGCTCGTGTCCACGATACGGGCGCCGTCCGCGCCCGCGACCAGCCGGTCCGCTTCGCGCAGTACGCTCTCTGCGTGGCGCCGGTCGGTGCTCACCACCGCAGCGGTGAGCTCGGCCCGCTGCCACAACTCCTGATGCGCCGTCTCCGCGACCGACACATTGAACCGGTTGTGCAGCCGGTCCTTGAGGCTCTTCAGCACCGCGCGCTTGTCCTTCAGCGACTGACAGGCCGCGAGGTGCAGCTCCCAGACCATCACGCCGACGATCACGGCTCAGGCGCTGAGGGACCGGGCGACCTCCTCGATGCGATAGGCTTCGATCAGGTCGCCGACCTTCACGTCGTTGAAGTTCTCCACCCCGATGCCGCACTCGAAGCCCTCGCGCACGTCCCGCACGTCTTCCTTGAAGCGTTTGAGCGAGGAGAGCGTGCCGTCGTACACCTCGACGCCGTCGCGGATGACGCGGACGCGGCCGGCGCGGGGGATCACCCCGCTGCGCACGAAGCTCCCCGCGATCGTGCCGACCTTGGCGATCTTGAACAGCTGCCGGATCTCGGCCTCCCCCACAATCACTTCCTTCTTTTCGGGGGCGAGCAGGCCTTCCATGGCCGCCTTCACTTCTTCGACCGCCTCGTAGATGATGCGGTAGGTGCGGATCTCCACCCGCTCGCGGTCGGCCGCGGCGCGGGCGTTGGAGTCGGGGCGGACGTGGAAGCCCACGACGATCGCGCCCGACGCCTTAGCGAGCAGCACGTCCGACTCGGTGATCGCGCCGACGCCGCGGTGCACGACTTCGACCTTGACCTCCTGCGTCGACAGCTGGGCGAGGGCGTCGGCCAGCGCTTCGGCCGGGCCGCCCTGGTCGGCCTTGATGATGATCCGCAGGCTGGCGGCCCCGCCCTGCGCCCGTTCCGCCATGAAGTCCTCGAGGGTCTTCACGCGGCCCGAGCGGCGGTGCTGCGCCTCGCGCTCGAGGCGCTGGCGCTTCTGCGCGATGTCGCGCGCCTCCGCCGCGTCCGCCATCGCGAGGAAGGTGTCGCCCGCCTCGGGCACGCCCTCGAAGCCGAGGATCTGCACGGGAGTCGCGGGACCGGCCACCGTCACGGCGCCGCCGCGCTCGTCGTACATCGCGCGGACGCGGCCCGAGTACTGGCCGCAGATGAAGTCGGCGCCGACGCGCAGTGTGCCGTTCTGGACGAGGATGGTCGCGAGCGCGCCCTTCCCCGGGTCGAGTTGCGCTTCGAGCACGGTGCCCTGGGCGTGGCGCTCGGGGTTCGCCTTCAGGTCGAGCAGCTCGGCTTGGAGCAGGATCTGGTCCAGCAGGGCGTCGATCCCCGTGCCTTTCTTGGCCGAGATCGCAGTGCCGAGGGCGGTGCCGCCGAACTCCTCCATCACGACACCGTGCGCCAGCAGGTCCTGCTTCACCTTCGGCACGTTGGCGGTGGGGAGATCGATCTTGTTGATGGCGACGATCAGGGGTACGCCCGCGTTCTTGGCGTGCGAGATCGCTTCGATCGTCTGGGGCATGATCGCGTCGTCGGCGGCGACCACGAGCACCACGATGTCGGTCACCTGCGCCCCGCGGGCCCGCATGGCGGTGAACGCCTCGTGGCCCGGCGTGTCGAGGAAGGTGATCTGGCGCCCGTCCTTCAGGGTGACCTGATGGGCGCCGATGTGCTGCGTGATGCCGCCCGCCTCACCCGCGACGACGTTCGTCTTGCGCACGTAGTCGAGCAGCGACGTCTTGCCGTGGTCGACGTGGCCCATGATCGTGACGACCGGCGGCCGCGGCCTGAGCGTCTCCGCGGCATCCGCCGTCTCCGCGGTCTCGGTCGAGGCGTACTCCTCCTCCTTGGCCGCCTGGAAGCCGAACGCCGAGGCGATCAGCTCGATCATGTCGAAATCGAGCCGCTGGTTGATCGTCACCATCTGCCCCAGCTCCTTGAAGGCGAAGGTGACGATCTGGGTCGGCGGGACCTTGAGGATGTTGGCGAGCTCCGAGACGGTGATGAACTCCGTCACGCGCACCAGCGTCTTCTCGCGCTCCTTCTCCTCGCGCCGCTTCTCCTCTTGCACCTCGCGGAAGCTCGGCCCTTCCTCACGCCGGTGGACGCCCTTGCGGCCGACGGGGCCCTTCAGGGTGGCCAGGGTGCGCGAGATGTTCTGCGCCACCGCTTCCTGATCCACCATCGATTTCTTGCCCTTCTTGCGCTTCTTCCCGCCCTTGTCGCGCCGGCGCTCGTCGAGCGGCAGCGCGCCGGGAGCGGCGGAGGCGACGGGGCGCGGCGGCACCGGTCCCGAGGGGGTGGCGCTCGCCACCGGGCGGGGCCGCACGGGGGTCGGAATGAAGGGCCGGGGCGGCGGCGGAGCCGACGTGAAGGGACTCGGGGCGGGCGGCGGCTCGACCGCCACGCCCGAGGGCTCGCCCGGCGCCAGGTCCTTGAAGAGCGCGGCGGCCCGCTCCTCGAGCGAGGCGGCGGGGCGCTCCTCTTCCTGCTGGCGGGCGGCGGCCTCCAGGGCGAGGCGCGCCTGCTCGGCTTCCGCCGCCTCGGCGGCCGCGACTGCGGCGGCCGCCGCGTCCGCTGCGGCGACCTCCGCGGCGGTGCGCCGGCGGCGCATCGGGCGCGCCTCGGCGGCGACGGGCACGGGCACCGGCTCGGCCGCCTTCGCGGCGCGGCGACGCTTGGGGAGCGCCGCAGGTTCTTTCTGCTTGCGCTTCTCCCGCTCCCAGCGCGCTCGCATCAGCGCCACCTGCTCGTCCTTCAAGGGCGTCAGGTGACTGCGCACGAAGATGTCCAGCTCCTTGAGCATGCCCATGAGCTGCTCGCTGGAGATGCCGAACTCTGCCGCCAAGTCATGAATCCGCGTCGTCGCCACTCACTCCTCCGCTAACGCCGTCAAACCGCGGGCCAGCGCCCGATCTTCCACGCCGACCGCCTGCACCGGCGGCCGGCCGAGCGCCGTGCCCAGCTGTGCCGCCTCGGGCCCCGTGATCAGGGGCACGCCCTTCGCCTGCGCCAAGCGGGTCACCTTGTCGTGCGTGCGTCCGCCCGCATCCGCCGCGAGCACCACGCACGCCAGTTTCCCCCGCTGCAATGCCGCCCGCACTCCCGCCACCCCGATCACCACCCGCCCGGCCCGCAGCCCGAGGCCCAGGAGGCGGGTCACGCGCTCGTTCACGCGGCCGGAGGCTCGGGCGGTGAAGGCTCGTCCTCGCCGCCCTCTTCGGTCATCTCATTGAGGAAGGCCATGAGCTTGTCGGCGATGTCGGGGGTCATCCCGGGCAGCTGGTCGACCTCCTCGCGCTCCAGATCGAGAATGTCCTGCAGCGTCTTCTTTCCCGCCTGCTCGAGCACCGCCACCAGCTCGGGCGGCAGCCCTTTCATCTCCGTCAGCGCCACGTCGGTGACGCCCCCCCCCCCCTTGTCGGCGGCGGGGAGCGGCGCGAACAGCGGGCCTTCACCGCCGCGCTCGAGCCATTCGCGGCTCGAGTAGAGGTCGATCTTCCAGGCGGTGAGCTCGGAGGCGAGCCGCACGTTCTGGCCGTTGCGGCCGATGGCGAGCGAGAGCTGGTCCTCATCCACGATCGCCTGGATCGTCTTGGTGTCGGGGTCGGAAAAGACCCGCGCCACACGCGCCGGCGCGAGCGCCAACTTCGCGAACCGCTCGGGGTCCGACGACCAGGGCACGATGTCGATCCGCTCGCCGTTCAGCTCGTTCACCACGGCCTGCACGCGCGAGCCCTTGAGACCGACGCACGCGCCCACCGGGTCGATCGAGTCGTCGCGCGAGGAGACGGCGATCTTGGTGCGGCTCCCCGCCTCGCGGGCGGTGGCGCGGATATCGACGATCTGCTGCTGGATCTCCGGGACCTCGAGCTTGAACAGCGCCTTCACGAACAGCGGATCGGCGCGCGACAGGATGAGCCGCGGCCCCTTGGGCGTCTCTTCGATCCGCTTCAGCACGGCGCGGATCGTGTCGCCCTGGTGGAAGTGCTCGCGGTGGTTCTGGTCGCGGTAGGGGATGATCGCTTCGGCCTCGCGGAACTTGTTGAGCATGACCACGATCTTGCCGCGCTCGATCTGCTGCACCTCGCCCGAGAGCAGGTCGCCGACCTTGTCGGAGAATTCCTCACGGATCCGGGTGCGCTCCCCCTCGCGGACGCGCTGAATGATGCGCTGCTTGGCGGCCTGGACGGCGGTCCGGCCGAACTGGTCGAACGGAACCTCTTCCTCCAGCACGTCGCCGGGCTGGAACTCGGGGTCCTCGAACCGCGCCTCTTCGAGCGCGACCTGGGTGCCGGGATCTTCGACCGTCTCGACGACCGTCTTGAGCACGACGATCCGGATCGTCCCCTTCATCTCGTCGATCGCGATCTCGGAGCGGACGTTGGGGCCGTACCGCTTCACGAGGGCGGCGTGGAGGCCGTCCTTGAGCAGGTCGATCAGCTCGGTGCGTTCGAGCTGCTTGGTGCTCGTCAGTTCCCGGATTGCCGAGACGACGTCGGGTGCGTTCGCCATCAGGTTCCTTTCAATCGACTGCCAGGCGGGCATCACGGACGTCCGCCAGCTTGTACGGCCGCGCTGCCCCGCCCTCGGGCTCGAGTACGACCGTGTCCGCGTCGGGCACCGCCACGATGCGGGCGCGGACCCGGCCCAGCCCCGCGAGCTTGGCGTGTACGTCACTGCCCACGAAGCGGACCCAGTGCCGGTGCCACCGCACCGGCCGTTCCATCCCCGGGCTCGAGACCTCGAGCACGTAGCGGTTCCCGAGGGGACCGCCGTCGTCGAGCCAGGCCTCGAGGGCCCGGCTGGCGGTGGCACAGTCGTCCACGGTCACCCGCCGAGGAGGGGGCCAATCGATGCGGACTTGGACCAGCGGCCGGTTCGGCGTGCCGCCGATACGAAGGTCGGCCAGATCGAACCCCAGCGCTTCGAGCCGGGTTCGAAAGGCCTCCACCAGGGTGTCGGAAAGCATAGAAAAAAAAGCGCGGGCCGAACTTCGCCCGCTGCAGAACGGAATGTAGCCGAAGCTCCGGTGGTGTCAACCTTTAGCTCTCCCGAGATAGGCCACCATCCGGCCGTCGCGCCCGCCCGAGGCGCGGTGCGAGAAAAAGCGATCGCGATCGTGCGCGCTGCACCAGGGCGAGACCGACACCTCCTCGATGCCGAGCTGGCGGGCCTGCCGCACCAGCACCGCGCGCAGATCGAGCTGAACGGGGCCCGGGCTGGCGGGCAGGCCGAAGCGCACGGCGACTTCAGAACCTACTTCATAACAAGTACCACAAATGCCTACACCACAATGCATTACAATGTCACTCCCCTTGGCAAATCCGCGCCACTTCAGCAGCTCCACGCCCCGCGCCAGCACGCCGTCCGCCGCGCCGCGCCACCCAGCATGGAGCAGCGCGACCGCTCCCTTCTGCGGCACCGTCAGGTAGACCGGGATGCAATCGGCGACGGTGATGCTGAGGAGCGTCCCGCGCTCCACGGTGGCGTGGCCATCGAACCCGTCGAGCACGAGCCAGCCCTCGGGCAAGGCTTCGTGCCACTGGACGGCGGTGCCGTGGGCCTGGTGGCTCAGCACGAGGGCAGGAAACCGCTCCGCGAAGCTCGCCCGCAGCGCCCGCCAGCGGCTGAGCACCTGCCCCACCGGCTCGATGCTCCACAGGCCGAGGCTGAAGCCGGCCGGCGGTTGGCCGCGCGTCGTGATCCCGGCGACGAGCCCGTAGCGCTCGGCCCACTCGGCCAGCTCGAGCCGCGGGACCGCCGCGTCGCCGGCGGGGGTTTCGGCGAGCGTCCTATCGCCCGTCGTCGCGACGCTCAATCTGCGCTCCCAGGGCCCGCAGCCGCTCGTCGATGCGCTCGTAGCCCCGTTCGATCTGGCCGATGTTGTGGATCACCGAGTCGCCCTGGGCCGCGAGCGCGGCGAGGAGCATGGCCATGCCGGCGCGGATGTCGGGGCTCTCGACCACCTGCCCCCGCAGCGGCGACGGTCCCGAGATCACGGCGCGGTGCGGGTCGCACAGCACGATGCGCGCGCCCATCCCGATGAGCTTGTCCACGAAGAAGAGCCGCGACTCGAACAGCTTCTCGAACACGAGCAGCAGCCCTTCGCACTGCGACGCGGCGACGATGGCGATCGACATCAGGTCGGCCGGGAACGCGGGCCAGGGTCCGTCCTCGAGCTTCGGGACGTGGCCGCCCAGATCGGGCCGGATGCGGCGCTCCTGATCGGCGTCCACGACGAGCTGGGTGCCATCGAGCCGCGGCCGCACGCCGAGGCGCTCGAAACCCAGCAAAGTGGACCGCAAGTCGTCACCGCGCACGCCATCGATCGTGATGGCGCCGTTGGTGACGGCGGCGAGGCCGATGAACGACCCGATCTCGATGTGGTCGGGGCCGATCGTGTAGGGGGCCGTGCGCAGCGCCGTGCTTCCCTCGACCGTCAGGGTATTCGTGCCGATGCCGTCGATCTTCCCGCCCAGCGTGACGAGGAAGCGGGCGAGGTCCTGGACGTGCGGCTCGGACGCCGCATTGCGGAGCACCGTGGTCCCGTGCGCGAGGACGGCGGCCATCAAGGCATTCTCGGTACCGGTGACGCTCGGCTCGTCCAAAAAGATGTCGGCGCCCCTGAGCGTCCCTTCGAGCTTGTAGGTGTCGCCGACCGTGATCTCGGCGCCGAGCCGCTCGAGGGCGAGGAAGTGCGTGTCCACACGCCGGCGGCCGATGACGTCGCCGCCGGGCGGCGGGAGGCTCACGCGCCCGAAGCGCGCCAGCATCGGCCCCGCGAGCAGGATGGACGCGCGGATCTTGGCGCAGAGCGCGGGGTCCAGGGCGCGGGGCTCCGCTTTTCCCGCGTCGACCTCCACCGTGTTGGGCTCGTCCCAGCGCACCGCAGCGCCCAGGTGCTCGAGCAGGGCGAGCATCGTCTCGACGTCGCGGATGTGGGGAACGTTGTCGATGCGGCACGGCCCGTCGGCGAGGAGGGTGGCCGCGAGGATCGGAAGCGCCGCGTTCTTGTTGCCGGCGGGGCGAATCGTGCCCTTGAGCGCGCGCCCGCCCGTGACGCAGAACGACGGTGGCATAGGTCCGCCCAAGCTACGGCGGCGCTTGCGCCGGCGTCAAGCGTTTGCGAACGTTCGTCCCTCGTGAACCCCGTGCTCGCGCTGGCGCTCGTCCTGGCGGCCGGCATCGTCGTGACGCGCCTGCCGCTCCCCCACCTGCGCCACAGCCTCTCGCTCGACCTGGTGCTCGTGGCCGGCGCCCCGCTCGTCCTAGCCGGCCTGCTGCTCGGCCCGGGGCTGGGCGTGCTGGACCGCATCACCCTCCGGGCCCTCGCGCCCGTCACGGCGCTCGGGATCGGCTGGATCGGGGCGGTGTTCGGGGCGCAGCTCGAATGGCGCCTGCTGCGGCGCATTCCGCGCCGCGTGTGGGCGCTCGCGGCATTCCAAGCCGGGGCGGTGCTGGTGGTGACCGCCCTCACCGCCTGGCTCCTCGCCCGCGCGGTGCCGGCGCTCGCGGCGGCCTGGCGACCCACCCTCCCCGCCCTGCTCACCCTCGCCGCCGCAGCCACGATCTCTGGGCCCGGAGCCGTGGCGCTCGTCGCGCGGGCGGCGGGGGTGCGCCGATCGGTCGCGCGCGCCCTGGGGCTCGCCGCGATGCTCGACACCGCGTTCGGCGCGCTGGCCTTCACGCTCGCCCTCGGACTCTATCATCCGCGCCAGCCGTTCGCAGGCGCCGCGCTCGGTTGGGCGCATTGGGTGGCGGTCGCGGTGGCGGCGAGTGGGGGTGTCGGCGTGCTGTTTCTCTGGCTGTCGCGCCTGCGCGCCGACCTCCGCGAGCTGGGACTCGACCTGCTGGGGGTGATGCTGTTGGGCGCAGGGGTCGGGTACGCGGCCGACCTATCGCCGTTCGTGGTGTGCGCCCTGGCGACGGCGCTGATCGTGAATCTCTCCCCCCACAAGCGCCGCGTGCAGGCGTTGCTGCGCGCCTGGGAAGACCCGATCTACGCCGTGTTCCTCATTCTGGCGGGGGCGCTGCTCAATCTTCCGACGGTGTGGCTGCTCCCCGCGGCCGTGCTGCTCGGCGCGGTGCGGGTCGCGGCCCGCTGGGCCGCGGTGCGGTACGGGCGGGAATGGCTGCACGTCCGGGACTTGCCCCCGAACCTCGGGCTCGCCACCGTGGCACAAGGAGGCGTCGCCGTAGCGCTGGGCCTGAGCTTCAATCTGATATACGCGGGCGCCGGCACGATCCTCACGACCGTCCTGCTGGGCGTGGCGCTGGCGCAGGCGATCTCCGGACCGCTCATGGGCCTGGCGCTGCGACCGGCACCCGTCGAGGTTAAGTAATGCTCCCACCCTGGGTCGGCGTCGTCTCGGCGCTCAGTCTCGCGATCATCGCCCTGGCGGCCATCGTCCTGGCGGTGTCATCGGTCATTTCCGTGCTGAGAATGCATGCGTTCGTCCGGGCGCTGGAGCAGATGGCCGGTCCCGCCATCGACGACGTGCGCCAGCTGATCGGCGCGATCAAGGGGGAGGCGGACGCGCTGGTGGGCACGTCGCGCGATATCCGGGAGCGCATCGTGCGCGCCGCCGACGCCGCCGAGCAGCGGCTGTCGGATTTGGACGCGCTCGTCGAAGTGGTGCAGGAGGAGATGGAAGAGACCGTGGTGGACGCCGCCGCGACCATACGGAACGTGCGCCGCGGGGTGTCGCTGTGGCAATGGGGGCGCAAGGTCCTCAAGGGCAAGAAGAAGAAAAAAAGATGAGCCGGCTGGGCGCGGCGGTGCTGCTCGCCGTCCTGGCACTCGTGCTCTTCCCGGGCGTGGCGCACGCCTGGACGCCGGGGACACACATCTTTCTGGGCGAGTCGGTGCTCGCGAACCTGCACCAGCTCCCCGCCTCCATCACCGACCTGTTGCGCGCCTTCCCGTACGACTTCCTCTACGGCAACATCGCGGCCGACACCTCGATCGCGAAGAAGTACGCGCCGGTGGGACGCCACTGCCACGCCTGGCACGTGGGCCAGGAGATCTTCGATTTGGCCGCCACCGATCCGCTGCGCGCCTTCGGCCTCGGGTACCTCTCCCATCTCGCCGCGGACGCGGTGGCGCACAACTTCTTCGTGCCGCGCCAGCTGGTGCTCACGACGACCACCACCGCCCTCGGCCATTCGTACTGGGAGAGCCGCTTCGAGACGCACCTGGGCGACGCGTACGCGCGCGAGGCGCGCGACGTCATTCTCAAGGATCACACCCAGAGCGACACCCACCTGGACGGCATCCTGTCGCCCACGTTGTTCAGCGTGCGCACCAGCCGCCGGCTGTTCCGCGGGATGGTGCATCTCACCGAGAGCCAGAGCTGGCAGTGGGCGTTTCAGGTGATCGCCGAGAACAGCCGGTGGGACCTGCCCGACTCGGACGTGGAGCGGCATATGGCCGTCGCGTTCGAGTATGTGATGGAGATGCTCGGGGAGAAGGACTCGGCGGGGGGGGCGGCGCGGCGGCTCGATCCGGCGGGGGAACAGGCGCTCAGGCTCGCGAAGCGGATGCGGCGCCAGGCGTTGCACGAGGGCGCACGGCACGAGTCCGGGCGGATGGAGGAGACGGCGGAGCAGCACTTCGGGCTGCCGCAGCCGTCGCTCGACTATTGGTACGAGTCGCGAGCGCAGCGGCCGTGGAGGGATCGTTAGGAGGCGAGCTTCTCCTCCAGCACCCGCTGCGCCAACTTGGGATCCGCCTTCCCCTTCGACGCCTTCATCACCTGCCCCACGAAGAACGCCATCAGCTTCGTCTCGCCCGTTTTATAACGGGCGACCTCGGTCGAATGCGCGGCCAGCACCTCCGACACCCACCCCGCCACGACGTTCGAGTCGGCGACCTGAATGACGCCGAGCGCCTCGGCGACGGTACGGGGATCGCCACCGCGGTTCGCGAGCTCCCCAAAGACGCGCTTCGCCGCCTGATGCGACAGCGTGCCACCCTTCACCAGCCCGATCAGCTGCGCGAGTGAGCCCGGCGGCACGCGCAGCGCCTCGCCGTGGTCCTTCCAGTCGGCCAGCACCTCGCCCATCACCCAGTTCGCCGCCGCCTTCGCCTCGGCGCCGGCGTGCACGACCCCCTCGTAGTAGTCCGCCACCGACCGGCCCGCGGTGAGCACCGCGGCGTCCTGGCGCGGCAACCCGTACTGCGCCACGAAACGCTCGCGCTTGGACGCCGGCAGCTCGGGGAGCAGGCTCTGCTGCTCCGCGATAAACTCGGGGGTGAGCACGAGGGGCGGCAGATCCGGCTCGGGGAAATAGCGGTAGTCGTGGCTCTCTTCTTTCGAGCGTTGCGGCCGCACGGCGTTGTCCTTCGAGTCGTACAGCATCGTCTCCTGCGTGACGACCCCGCCCCCCTCGAGCACGGCGATCTGCCGGTCGCGCTCCACCCCCAGCGCTTTTTCGACGTAGGCGAAGGAGTTGATGTTCTTCACCTCGGTCTTGACACCGAGCGCGCTCTCTCCCGCCCGGCGCACCGATACGTTGGCATCGACGCGCAGGCTCCCCTTTTCCATGTCGACGTCGGAGACGCCGATGTACTCGAGCACCTGCTTCAACGTCAGCAGATAGGCGCGGGCTTCCTGCGGGGAGCGGAAGTCGGGCCCGGTGACGATCTCGACCAGCGGCACGCCCGCGCGGTTCAGGTCCACCGCGGTCGCCTTGGGAAACCGGTCGTGCAGCGACTTGCCGGCGTCCTCCTCCACGTGGAGGCGCACGATCGCAGCCGTGACGAGACCGCGCTCGTGCGCCAGGAACGAGAGCGATCCATTGGTCGCGAGCGGCTGCTCGTACTGCGAGATCTGGTAACCCTTGGGGAGATCGGGATAGAAATAGTTCTTGCGCGCGAAGATGCTCTTCGCGTGCACGGTGCACCCGAGCGCGAGCGCGGCGCGCACGGCGAGCTTCAGCGCCTCGCCGTTGGGCGCGGGAAGCGCGCCGGGAAGGCCGAGACAGACCGGGCAGACGTGTGTGTTGGGGGCCGCGCCGAACGCCGCCGAGCAGCCGCAGAACATCTTCGAGACGGTCCGCAGCTGGACGTGCGTCTCGAGCCCGATGACCGTTTCCCAACCGGCCCCCCCCATCAGGCTTCCTCCGCCCCTGGCACGACGCGCTCCAGCGCGTACGCCGCCTCGAGCATCTCGTCCTCGAGGAACGCCTGTCCGATGAACTGCCCGCCCACCGGCAACCCCTTCACGCGGCCGATCGGCAGGGAAACCGCCGGAAGTCCTGCGAGGTTCGCGGTCACCGTGAAGATGTCCGACAGATACATGGACACGGGATCGTCGAGCTTGTCCCCCGCCTTGAACGCCGTGGTGGGCGCCGTAGGGGTGAACAAGAGGTCGACGCCGCGGTCGAAGGCGTTGCGGAAGTCCTGGGCGATGAGCGCGCGCATCTGTTGCGCCCGGCGGTAGTAGGCGTCGTAGTACCCGGACGACAGCACGTACGTGCCCACCAGGATGCGGCGCCGCACCTCCGGACCGAACCCCTCGCCGCGCGTGCGCCGGTACAGCGCCCGCACGTCGGTCGCGCCATCGGCACGCGGTCCGTAGCGCACGCCGTCGAAGCGCGCCAGGTTGGACGACGCCTCGGCCGGCGCGATCACATAATAGGTCGGCACCGCGTACTGGGTGTGCGGCAGCGATACCTCGCGCACCGCCGCCCCCTGCTCCTTCATGAGGCGCACCGCCCGGTCGCAGGCGCGCCGCACCGCCGGGTCCAAATCGGGCGGGAAGTACTCGCGCGGCAGGCCGATCACGAACCCCTGCAGCGACTCCGGCACCGTCGGGAGCCGCAGCGGATCACGATCCTCGCACGTGGCGTCCTTGGGATCGCGCCCGCTGATCACCGACAGCACCCGGGCCGCGTCGTGCACGCTGCGCCCGAACGCGCCGATCTGGTCGAGCGAGGACCCGAACGCCACGAGGCCGTAACGGCTGACGCGGCCGTAGGTAGGCTTGATCCCCACGACGCCGCAGAACGACGCCGGCTGGCGCACCGAGCCGCCCGTGTCCGAACCGAGCGCCGCGGGCACCGCCCCGGCGGCGACCAGCGCCGCCGAGCCGCCCGAGGAGCCGCCAGGCACCCGCGCCTTGTCGAGCGGGTGCAGGGTGCGACCGTAGGCCGAATGCTCGGTGGACGACCCCATCGCGAACTCGTCGCAGTTCGTCTTGCCGGCGATCAGCGCCCCGGCGGCCTTGAGCTTCGTGATCACCGTCGCGTCGTACGGAGAGCGGTAGCCCTCGAGGATCTTCGAGCCGCACGTCGTCGTGAACTCGAGGGTGCAGATATTGTCCTTCACCGCCACCGGCATACCGTACAGCACGCCCGTGGGCCGCGCCGCGGCCGCCTGCTCGGCGAGCGACTTGCGCAGCTCCTTGACGGGCGTCAAGAGGGCGTTGAGCCGCTTGGCCTTGACGAGGCGATCGGCGGCTGCCTTAGCCTCGCTCATTCGAACTGACCGAGCTTCGGCACGACGAAGAAGCCGTCCTTAAATGCCGGCGCGAGCTCGTCGGGCCCGGCGGCGAGCGGCCAGGGCTTCACCTCGTCGGGCCGGAACCGGATGGCGTCGGGCCCGGGCACAAAGGGCCGCAGGCCGTCGCTCCCGGTGGCGGCGCTGAGCTGCGCCACGTAGTCGAGGATGCGCGACATCTGCTCGGCGAGGGCCGGCAGCGATTCTTCATCGACCTCGAGCTCCGCCAGCCGCGCGATGCGCAACACGTCGTCCCGCGTCACGCTCATGTACTCTCTCCCCCCCCCTCCCAGTCGCGCTCGAGGCCCGCGTAGGCGACGAGCAGGTGTTTCGTTCCGATGTCTTGATCGTCGAACTCGACGGTCACCTTGAGGCCCTTGCCCTGCCCCGCTACCGCGCGCACGATGCCCCCGCCGAACTTGCGGTGCCGGACCCGTTCTCCCTGCACGTAGCGCGGAGCGTCCTGCGACACCGCTTCGGGGAAAAGGGCCTCCGGCAGGGCGCGCCGGGCGGGAGTCGCGCGCCGCGCGCGCGGGCCGCGCTCCCACAGCGGCGTCGTGCTCCGCTCCTCCACCACCTGCGGCGGCACCGCCTCGAGGAACCGCGACGGCTCCGCCAAATCGAGGCGGCCGTTGCGATAGCGCGTGCGCGCCCATGAGAGATACAACCTTTCGCGCGCGCGCGTGAGTCCCACGTAGCACAACCGCCGCTCCTCTTCCACCCCGCCCGGCTCCCCCACCGCGCGGCCGAGTGGGAACAGTCCGTCTTCGAGCCCCGCGAGCGCTACGACCGGCCACTCGAGACCCTTTGCCATGTGCGCCGTGAGCAGCGTCACGCCGGTCGTGCTCTGGTCCTCGTCCACCGCGGTGACCAGGGCCGCCTGCGTCAGGTACCGCTCCACCGGCGTCCCGACGCCCTCCGCCGCCACCTGGGGGTCCTGCACCTCCGCCCACGCCGCCGCCCCCGCGACGAGCTCCCGCACGTTCTCGATCCGCTCGATCCCCTCCGCGCCCTCCTCGGCCAAGTACTGCTCGTAGCCGGTCGCGGCCAGGACCGCCTCGAGCACCGTCGCGGGATCGGCCTGCCCCCCCCCGCCCGCGTCTCGGAGGCGGTCGACCAACGCCGCTACCCCCGCGAAGGCGTCGCGCACGTTGGGCCGCAGCTCCGCCACCCGCGCTGCCCCGCGCGCGACCTCGAGCAATGGCTTCCGCCACGTGCCGGCGGTCCGCACCAGCAGGGAGAGCGAGGCGTCGCCGATGCCGCGGCGGGGGACGTTTACAATCCGCAGGAGGGCTTCGTCATCGGCGGGATTCGCGATCAGGCGGAGGTAGGCGAGCAGGTCCTTGACCTCGCGCCGCTCGTAGAAACTCACCGCGCCGACGAGCCGGTAGGGGATGCCCCGGAACCGGAACGCCTCTTCCAACGGCCGCGACTGGGCGTTGGTCCGGTAGAGGATCGCCATCCCCTCGTAGGGGATGTCTCCATCCGCCGCGAGCCGAGAAAACTCCGCCGCCAGCCACTCGGCCTCGTCGCGCTCATCGGCCGCCGTCAACAGGATGACCGGGTCGCCGCCCTGCTTGGCGGTGAACAGGGTCTTCCCGAGCCGCTCAGCATTCCGGGCGATCACGCCGTTGGCGGCGTCGAGGATCACCTGGGTGGAGCGGTAGTTCTGCTCCAACTTGACGAGCGTCGTGCCGGGGAAGTCGTTCTGGAACGCGAGCATGTGGCGCACGTCGGCGCCACGCCAGCCGTAGATCGCCTGGTCGTCGTCGCCCACGACGCACAGATTGCCGTGCCGGCGCGCGAGCTGCTTGACGAGCAGATACTGGGCGGCGTTGGTGTCCTGGAACTCATCCACCAGGACGTGCCGGAACCGCTCCTGCCAGTACGCGAGCCGCTCGGGATGCTCGCGGAACAGGGTGAGGGGATGGAGCAGCAGATCGTCGAAATCCATCGCGTTCGCCTGCTTCAGGGCGGGCCCGAGCGCCGCGAAGACGTCGGCGGCGAGCTTCGTGATCGGACTCTCGGCCTGCGCGCCCAGCTCCTCGGGCAGCAGCATCCGGTTCTTGGCGCCCGAAATGACGCCCTGGATGGCGCGGGGGGGATACGCTTTGGGCGAGACGCCGCGTTGCTCGAGCAGCCGCTTGATCAGGGCCTGCGAGTCGTCGACGTCGTAGATCGTGAAGTTCGGCCCGAAGCCGAGCAGCGGCGCCTCGCGACGCAGCAGCCGCGCCGAGAGGGCGTGGAACGTGCCGATCCAGAGGCCACGGGGGTCGGCGCCGAGCAGCGCGCCGACTCGCGCGCGCATCTCGCCGGCGGCCTTGTTCGTGAAGGTGACGGCGAAGATGCGCTCGGGGGGGACGCCCTGGGTCTTGATGAGGTGGGCGATGCGCGTCGTCAAGACGCGCGTCTTGCCCGAGCCCGCGCCCGCCAGCACGAGGAGGGGGCCGCCCGGGTGCTCCACCGCCGCCTGCTGGGCGGCGTTGAGGCTCAGCGTCATGCCGTGGTGAGCGGAAATTCGAGCACGAAAAGACTGCCTTTCCCGTCCGCGCCGGTCTGGTACCAGACGCGGCCGCCGTGCTGTTGCTCGACGATGCGGCGGGCGAGGGCGAGGCCGAGCCCCCACCCCCCGGTCTTGGTCGAGACGCCCGGCTCGAACAGCTGGCCGCGCATCTCGGGCGGCACACCGGGCCCGTCGTCGCTGATGGCAATGCGCGCGGTGCGGCCCGAGCCGTCGACCCTGACCTCGATCCGGCCGCCGCGGCCGCTCAGCGCGTCGATCGCGTTCTTCACCACCACCTCCAGCGCCCATTCGATCAGCACCGGATCGCCGGTCGCGACCGGCCCGGCGGCGGGCGACACGAGGGTGAGCGACACCGTGTTCGCGAGGGTCGGCAGGCGCGGCCGGAAATAGCCCACGACCCGCTCCGCCACCGTGCCGAGGCCGACCGGCTCCCGACGAGCGGGCCGGCCGATGCGCTCGAACCGCTTGGCGACCCGCTCGAGCCGCTCGGCGTCCGCCTGAAGATGCGTCACCAGGTCGCCGCCCGGCGTATCCGGATTCTCCCGCAGGTAATCAATCCAACCCGTGAGACTCATCAGCGGGGTGCCGAGCTGGTGGGCCGACTCGCGGGCCATCGCGACCCACAACCGGTCGCGCGCGGCGCCGACCCGTATCCGCATCGCCCATCCCGCGAGCAGGGCGAGGCACAGGAACACGACCGCTTGCAACGCTGCGAGCCCGGTGAACCGCCGGGCCACGGGGAGAGCCCCGTAGTGAATGGTGCCCAGCCCGGGCTGAACCAGGGGCTCGTTGATGCGGTCGAGCTGGGCGATCCAGGCGCGGCGCTCGGCCTCGCCCGCCGAGGCGCCGAACGGCGCGTTGTCGAACGCGGTGATGCGGCCGGCGGTGTCGGTGACGGCGATGGGGACGCCGAGGCGGCGGACTTCCTCGGCGAGCCCGAGCAGGGCGTCGGCGGCGGCGGCCTCGCGCGGATCGCTGAGCCCCGCGAACACGCGGCCGAAGAGGCGGCTCGTTTCGCGCGCGTCATCGCGCAGATGGCGCGCGACGATCCAGGCGTAGCCTACCGAGAGGGCGCCGAACAGCAGCGCGAAGCCGACGAGCGCGGCAGGACCGGCCCGTCGGAGCGCGTCTCTAGCCGCCACCGAACCGGTCGGCGCCGAAGTAGGGGGTGAGGGCGGCCGGCAGCGTGACGGACCCGTCGGGCTGCTGGCGCGTCTCGAGCAGCGCCGCCAGGGTACGCGGCAGCGCGACGCCCGAGGCGTTCAGCGTGTGCACGAACTCCGGCTTCTCGCCCGGGCGCGGGCGGCAGCGGATGTTGGCGCGGCGCGCCTGGAAATCGGTGAAGGTGCTCGCGCTCGACACCTCGAGCCATTGGCCCACGCCGGGCGCCCACACTTCGAGATCGTAGGTCTTGGCGCTCGCGAAGGAAAAGTCGGTCGCGCCGAGCAGCACCACGCGGTAGGGCAGTTCGAGGCGCCGCAGCACCTCTTCGGCGTGCCCCGTGAGCTTCTCGTGCTCCGCGGGCGAGTCGGGGCCGCGGCAGAAACGTACCAGCTCGACCTTGTCGAACTGATGGACGCGCAGCAATCCGCGCGTGTCCTTTCCCGCTGCTCCCGCTTCGCGGCGGAAGCACGGCGTATAGGCGACGTACCCTCTTGGCAGGGCGGCGCCGTCCAGGATCTCGTCCCGGTGCAGGTTCGTCACCGGCACCTCCGCCGTCGGCACGAGATAGAGGTCGTCGGGCTCGGTGCGGTAGGCGTCGTCCTCGAACTTCGGCAGCTGGCCCGTGCCCATCATGATCTCGCGCCGCACGACGAACGGCGGCTCGACCTCGACATAGCCGTGCTCTCGCGTGTGCAGGTCGAGCATGAAGTTGATCAGCGCGCGCGCGAGCCGCGCGCCGGCGCCGACCAGCACCGGGAATCCCGAGCCCGCGAGCTTCGCGCCGCGGGCCAGATCGAGGATGCCGAGCCGTTCGCCGATCTCCCAGTGCGGCTGGCCGCCCTTCGGCGCCGGCGTGCCCCAAGCCCGCACGGTCACATTGGCATCGGGGACATCGGGCAGCGGCAGATTGGGAACGAACAGCACCTTCGCGTCGAGCACGGATTCGATCTGGCGCAGCTCCGACTCGAGCGCCGTGATGCGCGATCCCAACGCGCGACGGGCGGCGGTCGTCGCCTCCGGCAACCCGCCCTGCGCTTTCGCGATCAGCGCGTCGGCCTTCGCTGCGTCGTTGCGCTCCGCCTTGAGCTGGTCGAGCTGCCCGGTGAGGGTGCGGCGCTTCATGTCGAGCGCCTCGATCTCGTCGAGCAGCCGGGTGAGGGTTGGGTCGCCCCGGCGCGCGAGCGCCGCCCGCACCTGGGCGGGCGAGGCGCGCAGCAGCTTCAGGTCAATCACAGCTCAGCGGCTCGGGAGGCCGGGCTCGAGCCCGCGATATCCGCAATTCGTGTCCACGAGGATTTGGAAGTCGATCCGGCGGGCCGCCGTGTCCACCTCGAGGATCTGCAACTTGGCGTAGTAGACCGCGGGGATCCCGAAGCTGCACGTCGCAGCGCGCGAGTGGACGATCGCGCGCCCGCCGACGTCCACCGTGACCGCGCTGTCCAACTGAAACCCACGATCGGGAGCGAGGCCGATCGAGTCGAACGGGAGCGTCGTGAGCTGCACGCCCGAGCTGCGGCCCAGCTTCAGCGCGCCGGTCGACAGCAGCACCGGCCGACCCGCCGTGTCGAGGTCGATCGCGAAATCGAAGGTCCCCCCCTGGTCGATGCGCACCGCGTCGCGGAACTGCAAGTGGTAGCCCGACGGCGTCGCCACTGGCGTGCCGCTCAGCGCATACAGCGAAACGGTGTCCACCACGTTCGCGAAGTTGGCGCGCGGCAGGGCGAAAGGATCACCGCAGGCCGCCGTGAGGGCGAGGCCGAGGGCCAGTATTGGGCGCATGCAGGTGTCGGGAAATTACCCCATAGCGTCGGAGTGGGTCAACCCACGGTGGCTGCTTGACTTCGCCCCGGCCGAACCCTACGTTGCCCGTCGCTATGGCGACGATCCGCGACGTGGTGGAGGCGCTCAGCCGGCGCACCGGCGTGGACGCGGTGCTGGTGGTGGGGCGCGACGGCCTCCCCATCGACTCCCGCAGCGGCAACGGCGTAGACGGGGAAAACGTCGCCGCGCTGCTCCCGTCCGTCATCAATCACATGGCGCAGCTGGGCACCGCGGGTGGCCGGGGCGAGTTCGGCACCGCCGTGCTCGAGTTCGGTGGCGGCCTGGCGGTGGTCGCGGTCCTGCACGCCGACGCGCTCCTGGTGGTCCTGGTGCAACCGGCCACCAACGTCGGCGCCTTGCTCTTCGACCTGCGCCGCCACCGCTCGGCCATCGCCGGCCTGCTCTGAGCGGGAGCCCGCCGCTTGGCGACCTCCCCGCGGCACCTCCTCGTGGTCGATGACGAGCCGCACATCGGTCTCGTGCTCCGGCCCTACTTGGAGCAGCTCGGCTACCGCGTGAGCTTCGCCCGGTCCCTGGCCGAAGCCCGCGCCGCCGTCGCCGCCGCGAGCCCCCCCCTCGACGGCATGCTCCTCGACCTGCACCTCCCCGACGGATCGGGGCTCGACTTCCTGCGCGACCTGCGCGCCCAGGACGGCACGGCGCGCCTCCCCATCCTGGTGCTCACGGCTGAGGGTGAGGAGCGCGTGCTGCGCGAGGCGCGCCGCCTCGGTGCCGCGCTCGTGACCAAGCCCTTCAGCCCCACCAAGCTGAGCCAGCGCATCGCGACGATGTTCGGCGACCTCCCCGTCCCCGAGGACGAAGCCCTATGAGTACGTGGGCGGCGATCCTCGCCGGCGGGTCCGGCACCCGCTTCTGGCCGCTCTCGAGCGCCGAGCGCCCGAAGCAGCTCCTCCCCCTTGCCGGCGACCGCCCCTTGCTCGCGCAGGCGGTGGCGCGGCTCCACGGGCTCGTCCCCCCCGAACGGATCCTCATTCTCACCGGACCGTTCCTCGTGGACCGGGTGGCCGCGACCGTGCCGGAGGTGCCGCGGGCCAACATCTTCGCCGAGCCGCGCGCCGCGTCCACCGCGCCGGCGCTCGCCTGGGCGGCGCACTGGATCGCGAAGCACGACCCCGGCGGCCAGATGCTCTCGCTGCACGCCGACTGGGCGGTCGGCAACGACCGCGCCTTCCGCGCCGCCGCGACGCACGCGCTCGACGTGGCCGCCGAGCACGACGTGCTCGTCACCGTGGGCGTGAAGCCATCGCGCAGCGAGACCGGGTACGGCTACATCGTCCCGGGCAAGCCGGTCGGCAGCGCACGCCGGGTGCAGCGCTTCGTGGAGAAGCCGAGCCCCGCGCGCGCCGCGCTGCTCAGGCGCCGGGGCGCCCTGTGGAACACCGGCCTGTTCGCGTGGGGTGTGGCGCGCTTCCTGGGCGAGGCCGGCGCGTACGCGCGCGAGCTCACCGCTGGTTGGGCCGCCCTCTCGGCGGGCGACGTTCCCCGCTTCTTCAGCTCCGTCACACCGGTCGCCGTGGACGTCGCCGTGCTCGAGCGCAGCAAGCGGCTGGCCGTCGTGGCGGGCGCCTTCCCCTGGGACGACATCGGCTCCTGGGATGCCCTGCTCCGCATCCGCCAGACCGACGCCCGCGGTAATGTGACCGTCGGCAACGTCACGCTCGGCGACGACGTCCGCCGGTGCGTGATCTGGTCGGAGAGCGAGCACGTGGCGCTGGTCGGCGTGCAGGACACAGTCGTGGTGCGCGCCAACGGGCACACCCTTGTCATGCCGACGGGCCAGGCGGAGCGCCTCAAGGCGATGGTGCAGGGCCTGTGAGCCACGTCCTCTATCTGCTCGACCCCGATCCATCGCCGGCCTGGGCGCCGTTCGCCGGGGCGCGGCCGCTGTGCGAGCTGCGCGCCGGCGCGCATCTCGTGCGCGAACGATGGGAGAGCTTCGTCGGCGCGGAGGCGAGCGCCATCTTCGCCCTGCCGCACCTCGCCGGTTTCCCTGAGCCAGGCGTGCCGCCGGTCGAGGCGCGGCGCACCGTGGCGGGGCCGGCGGTGATCGGTTCCTCGACCTTCGCACCTCGGGGCCTCGCGCCCCATCTCCCCGACGCACCGGTACGCCTGACGCACGCGGGGATCACGGTCGGGTGGGCGGTGCCGGCCAACGCCACGTGGGGCGGGCCCCTCCCGCAGGCGCAGGCGGTGGAGGTGGAGGGGATGCTGCTCCGCGGCGTGTACGACCTCGTGCCGGCGCTCGAGCGGCTGCTCAAGGAAGACCTGCTCGGCCTGCTGGGCGACTCCGACGCCGTGCCGCGCGCCGCCACCGTCATCGGCGACCCGGCGTGGCTGTCGCTGCACGAGGCCGCCGTCGAGCCCGGTGTCGTCTTCGATACGACCGGCGGGCCGGTCGTGCTCGAGAGCGGCGTCGAGGTCAAGGCCGGCACCCGGCTCGAGGGGCCGCTGTGGGCGGGGGCGAACGCGCGCCTCATCGGCGGGCCGATCCGCGCGTCGGCGATCGGCCCCTGGTCGATCGTGCGCGGCGAGATGGCCTCGACAGTGCTGCTCGGCTACGCCAACAAGGCGCACGACGGCTTCGTCGGCAGCTCGGTGCTGGGCCGGTGGGTGAACCTCGGCGCCGGGACGATCACCTCGAATTTGAAGAACACCTACGGGCCCGTCCGGCTGGACGTCGCCGGGGCGGCGATCGAAACCGGCCAGATGTTTCTCGGGAGCTTGATCGGCGACCACGCCAAGACCGCTATCGGCACCCTGCTCGGCACCGGCACCGTAGTGGGCGCGGGCGCGAGCGTATTCGACGGCGTGCGCACAGCCAAGTGGGTGGCGCCATTCGCCTGGGGGGGGAGCGGTGCGGAGGGCGGCGGTGCGCGCATGACGCGCGCCGGGTTTGTGGCGATTGCCGAACGGGTGCTCCCGCGCCGGCACGTCGCCGTGGACGCCGCGATGCGCGCCCACCTCGAGCGCATGTACGACTGGCTGACGCGATGACCGAAGCGCAGCGCTACCGCCGGCTCGGCAAGTACGAGCTCCACACCCTCATCGGTGAAGGCGCGATGGGGATCGTGTGGAAGGCGTACGACACCGTGCTGCGGCGCTACGTGGCCCTGAAGCTCCTGGGCAGCCATTTCCGCAAGACCAAGGAGATGCAGGAGCGGTTCCTGCGCGAGGCGCGCGCGGCCGGCGCCATTCAGCACCCGAACATCGTGACCGTCTACGACCTGGGCGAAGCCGAGGGCCAGCTATTCATCGCGATGGAGCTGGTCGAAGGGCGGGACCTGAGCGACGTCATCACGTTGCGCGAGCCGCTGGCGCTCGAGCGCAAGCTCGACCTCGTGATCGAAGTGCTGGACGGCCTGCACTTCGCGCACCAGCGCGGCGTCATCCATCGCGACGTGAAACCCTCCAACGTCCGCGTCATGCCGGACGGCCGCGTGAAGATCATGGACTTCGGGATCGCGCGGCTGCAGTCCGCCGACGCGAGCGGCTCGGGCGCGATCGTCGGGACGCCGACCTACATGGCACCGGAGCAGATCACCAACGGTGCCATCACTCCCGCCACCGACGTGTTCGCGGTGGGGTGCATGCTGTACGAGCTCCTCTCGTTCCATAAGCCATTCGAGGGGGAATCGGTGCACGGGGTGCTCTACCAGGTGCTGACGACGGAGCCGAAGGCACTGCGCACCCTGGCGCCGTCCATTCCGGCGGCGCTCGAGCGGGTCGTGGGCAAGGCGATGAACAAGGTGCCCGACGAGCGCTACGAGTCCGCGGGGCAGATGCAAAGCACGCTGCTCGGCATCCGCGCCGCCCTGTCGGGGGCAGACGACGAAGCGACCCAGCGGCTGGGCATTCGCTGGACCCCCCTGCCGGGACCGGTGCTCAAGCTCGTCACGCAGGCGCCGATGCGGTGGCGCGTGGTGGTGCTGGGCGCGCTCACCGTCGTCGTGGCCCTGCTGTTCTTCGCCCCGGGCCCACCGGCCACCCCGGAGGCCGCAGGCCGTTCCGTCAGCGCGTCGCCGGGGCCCGTGGCCCTGGAGCTTCCGCCGGTCTCGCTCGCACTGAGCGCGCGGCGCGACTCGGCGCTGGCGGCGCGCGACCGCGCCGTCCGAGCGGGCGCCCTCAAGAACAACGTGCCCGCCTGGATCCTCGCCGAAACGATGTTCCAGGTGTCGGAGCAGGCGTTGCGGGGGGGCGACCAGCCGCGGGCGCTGAACGGGTACGTCGCGGTCGTGGAGCAGTATCACAAGGCGCGGGATGAGGCGCGAACGATGGAGCAGGAGGCGGCGCGGATGCTCCAGCGGGTCTCTCCGGTGGTCCAGGCGATCCCCACCGGGCCCGCCGCGGCCAACGCCGGCATATACCTCGCGCGGGCGGAATCGTTGCTGCGCCAGCAGGACTTCACACTGGCCAAGGTAGCGGCCCAGAGCGCCGAGCAGGTCGGGATCGACGCCGGGATCGCCCCGCCCAGCTCGCAGCCTCCAAACCCCCGCGGCGCCGTCGAGGTGCTGCTGACCGACCTGGGGCGGGCGCTGGCGAGCGAGCGCGTCGGCAACGTCCGCGTGCTGTACCCGCAGCTGACCGACCAGGAACGCCGCGGCTGGGAGACGTTCTTCCACAACTGGGATCAGATCACCGCGAAGTTCACGATCGAGCAGTTTACCGCGCGGGGGGCCGCGGCGAGCGCGGACGTGCGGGCGGTGTTCCAGTACATTCCGGCGCGCGGCGGGGCGCCGCGCGTGGACCGGCGGCGGTTCAGCATGCGGTTCGAGAAGCGGGACGTCGGGTGGCGGGTCTCGGCGGTGTCGGAGTTGCGCTAACTCACCAGGCCCGGGCCGTCGCCGGCGGGGCCGCGGGAATCGTGAGCGAGTCGGGCCGCGGCGTGGGCGAGCCCACGCGCCGGAGGGTCACGGGCTTCTCGAGGTCGCCGCCCGAGATCGTGAGCTTGTCCCCCGCCAGCCGCATGCCGTAGACCTGCCACACCCCGTCGCCCAGGGTGATCCAGAGGCTGTCGCCGACGACCCGCCAGCGGGCGATTTCGTCGCCGAACTGGGCCGAGCTGTCGCTGCGCACCATGATCCGCCGGATTTCGTCGCCGGCGCGCGCCTGCCACGTCCCGTCGAGCCGCGCGCGCCCCTGGGCCGCCAGGACCACCACGCCGCACAGCACCGCCGCCCAAGGCCGCATCACGCCGCTCCCCTCGAAGAAAGTCAATGCTGGATCGCCCGATGATACCCGCGTGCGGCCCGTTAGGTACGGAAAACACAAGAGCCCCGGGAGGACTCTCCCCCCGGGGCGACTGTTGCCTTCCTGTGCGTCTAGGCGTCTCGGCTATTAGTACATGCCGCCCATGCCGCCGCCGCCGGGCATCGGGGGAGCTTTGTCCTTCTCCTTCTTCTCCACCACGACGCACTCCGTCGTGAGGAGCAGCCCCGCGATGGACGCGGCATTCTGCAGCGCGGTCCGGGTGACCTTGGTCGGGTCGATGACGCCGGCCGCCACCAAGTCTTCATAGGCATCGGTCTGGGCGTTGTAGCCGAAGTTTTTGTCCTTCGACTCCTTCACCTTGCCCACGACGATGGCGCCCTCGGCGCCCGCGTTCTGGGCGATCATGCGGATCGGCTCCTCCAGGGAGCGCCGCACGATCTCGATGCCGATCTTCTCATCCTCATCCAAGCCCTTGGCCTTGTCGAGCACCTTCTGGCACCACAGCAGGGCCACGCCGCCGCCCGGCACGATGCCTTCCTCGACCGCGGCGCGGGTCGCGTGCAACGCATCCTCGACCCGGGCCTTCTTCTCCTTCATTTCGGTCTCGGTAGCCGCCCCGACGTTCAAGACGGCGACGCCGCCGGCGAGCTTCGCCAGCCGCTCCTGGAGCTTTTCCTTGTCGTAGTCCGACGTGGACTTCTCGATTTGGGCCTTGATTTCGTTCTTGCGGCCCTCGATCGCCTCGTGCTTGCCCTTCCCGTCCACGAGCGTCGTGTTGTCCTTGTCTACGACGATCCGCTTGGCCCGGCCGAGATCGTTCAGCGTGGCGTTCTCCAGCTTGAACCCAACCTCATCCGAGATCACCTGGCCGCCCGTCAGGATGGCGATGTCGCGCAACATCTCTTTGCGACGGTCGCCGAAGCCCGGCGCCTTGACGGAACAGACCTTGAGGGTGCCACGCAGCTTATTCACGACCAGGGTTGCCAGGGCCTCGCCCTCGACGTCCTCGGCGACGATGAGCAGGGGCTTGCCGGCCTGCGCCACCTTCTCGAGCACGGGCAGCAGGTCCTTCATCGACGAGATCTTCTTGTCGTGAATGAGGATGTAGGCATCCTCCAGCACCGCCTCCATCTTCTCCGGATCGGTGATGAAGTAAGGCGAGAGGTAGCCGCGGTCGAACTGCATCCCGTCCACCGTCTCGAGCGTGGTCTCGAGGCCTTTCGCCTCTTCGACCGTGATCACGCCGTCCTTGCCGACCTTGTCCATCGCCTCGGCGATCAAGTTGCCGATCTCTTTGTCGTTGTTCGCCGAGATCGAGCCCACCTGAGCGATTTCCTTCCGGCCGGCGGTCGGCACGGAGATCTTCTTCAGCTCCGCCACCACCGCCTCGACCGCCTTCTCGATACCGCGCTTCAGCGACATCGGGTTCGCGCCCGCGGTGACCGACTTCAGGCCCTCGCGGTAGACCGCCTGGGCGAGCACCGTCGCCGTCGTGGTGCCGTCGCCGGCGAGATCGGAGGTCTTGGTCGCCACTTCCTTCACCATCTGGGCGCCCATGTTCTCGATCTCATCCTCGAGCTCGATTTCCTTCGCGACGGTCACGCCGTCCTTCGTGACGGTGGGACTGCCGAACTTCTTGTCGATGACCACGTTCCGGCCCTTGGGGCCGAGGGTCACCTTCACCGCATCCGCCAGCTGGTCCACACCCCGCTTCAAGCGGGCGCGGGCGTCGGTGCTGAATTCGAGATACTTGGCTGCCATCTGTGCTTCCTCCTAGGAACTCACGCGAGCTTCGCGATGACGTCCGCTTCTTTGATCAGGATGATCTCTTCGCCGTCCAACTCGACCTGCGTGCCGCTGTACTTGCCGTAGACCACGCGATCCCCGACCTTCAGCTCCATCGGGACCACCTCGCCCTTCTCCCGCCGGCCGGGCCCCACGGCGATCACTTCGCCCTGGATCGGCTTCTCTTTCGCGGTGTCGGGGATGTACAGCCCACCCTTCATCGTTTCCGTCTCCTCCATCGGCCGGATCGCTACCCGGTCCGCCAGCGGAAACACCTTGAACTTCGTCTTGGTTGCCGTTGCCATGATGCGCCAACCTCCGATAACTCTTTGAATTGATTAACTGTTAGCACTCACATGAGATGAGTGCCAATCCAGCTGCGGGAGAATGTGCCCTCGTGGCTCGGGGGTGTCAAGGGGGCGTCGCCAGCGGAGCAGCGACGAGGGCACGGACTGCGGCGTCTGCCCGGGCTCTCGGCGTGGGGCCAACGGAGTCGAGAGGAATCATCGCCGCCCCCACGATCGCCCCCGTGCGGGTATCGGCGAGGCGCAAGTACAACCAGGGGGCCGTGCCGGGCCCGGTCTCCTGGAAGGTGAAGGAGATCAGCGCCGCCGTCGGCCGGCTGCCCCCCCGTACTGCCCGGCGGACGCGGAACCCGTACTCTCGCATCGCCCGGGCCAGCTCCGCGGCCTGGGGGTCCGCCGCCCGCTCGACGAGGATGTCATAGCCCCGCAGCGAAGCGGGGATCCGCGATGCCCCGCAGCCGGCGATCCAGAAGCAGACCGCCAGGGCGGGAAGCCCCGACGCCCTCATTCCATCATCCGCCGTGCCCCAACCCACCGCTCCAGCCACCACGCGCCGTCGGGATCGTGCACCTCGAGGCGAGAGAGCTTCACCCCGCTGCTCGAGCTGTGGATGAACGTCTCCTCGCCGACGTACATCCCGACGTGGGTGACGCCGCCGCCGGGACGCGCGGCGAAGAGCAGGATATCTCCGGGCTTCAGCGCCTCGACGACGGGCGGCACCTCGCTGCCGGCCGTTGCCTGGTCGCGGCTCAGGCGCGGCAGACGGATGCCGTGCCGGCCGTAGGCATACTGGACGAGGCCGGAGCAGTCGAACCCGTTCTCGGCGGTGCCCCCCCACTGGTATGGCGTGCCGAGGGCATCGAGGGCGCTGCGCACGACATCGGCGGCTCTGCCGGTGATGGTCCGGGGAGGCTCGGGAGACGGGAGGCGGGAGGCGTGGCGTCTCCCGACGATCGCGAACGATATGCCGAGCGCCGCGCTCACCCCATCCCGGCTGGGCTGAGCGCTGCGCCAAAAGCCCCGCGGCCCGCGGTCCTCCAGCCGGTACCGGCCCTCGAGGCCCAGCGCGAATCCTGCGAAGGGACGCCACTCGACGCCGGCCCCGAGACTCCAGAGGGCGGCCAGCGCCTGCGCGCTCGTGTCGGTCGAGAGCCCGAGGGTTACGCCGGCCAAAATGTAGGGACCGAAGGCAGCGCGGCGGCGCAGGGCATGCAACTCCCATCCCGCGCCGTAGAACGCCCGTCGGCGCCCCCGGCTGTCGTTCACCAACACCTGCACCGCGAACCCGTGCGAGAACGCGCCGGTCAGCGGGGCATCGGTCCGCAGCTCGTAGGTCGCGGCGCGATTGCCCTGATACCAGCGTCCATACAGGACGTCCACGTCCCGTCCCTGTGCAGCGAGGGTGGCGGGCATGCACGCGACGAGAAGGAGAACGACCTCAGTCCGCGGCCGCAATCGCGCTGTGCTCCTCGGAGGCGCGGGGCGCCATGCGGTGAGAGAGCAGGTGCGGCAGCCGGCGCATGAAGCGCACCCAACCCCACAGCACAACGAAGCCGACGAGCACGGCGCCGAGGCCGGCGACGACGAGCATCATGAGTGGGCTCGAGAAGCGCAGGGCGACGAAGGCGCCGAGCCACACCCCGAAATACGAAGCTCCCCACGCCAGAAGGGGCGTGAGGAGCCATCCGACGACGACGAGCGTGTGAGCCAGCCAGCGAGGCACTAGGCCTTGCGGGCGATCGCGACGACGGCGAGCACCGTGAGGGTAGCGGTGAAGGCGGCGCCGGCCGCCACGGGGAGATAGATCGGGAGACGGGCCAGCACGAGACCCGCGGCGATGACGACGGCGCCGGTGAGCACGGGGAGCGCCAGGGCGCCGAGCGATGGGTCGCCGCCCCGTGCGGCGCGGCCGGCGGTCAGCATGCCGCCCATCCACGCCACGAAGGTGCCGAGCATCCACCAGATCGGCAGGTACCACCACGTGCTCCCGCCGCCGACGGCGTCCCACGTCCACGGGTAGGCCTTCAGGGGCCGGAGCACGATGATGTCGATCGCCATGAACGCGATCGTACCCCACAGGCCGACCGCCGCTGCGCCCGCGATCCCCTGCGTGCCGCGGGCGGTGGTCCACTGCGCCGGCAGGAGGCTGGCAGCGACGGCCGCCGCGAGCACCACCGCGGTCTGGAGCAGCGCCCGGACGGTGCCCGGAGGGATCAACCGAGAGACGGCCAGATAGGCGACCACCGCGATCGCCACGGCGGCGCCGAGCTTGGTGCCGCTGACGAGGATGTGGCGGAAGTCCGAGCGATCGGTCGTAGCGGGTGCGGTACCGGCCGTCATGCGCGGCGAACTCCTCGAGCTGGGGTGTGCCGTCAGTCCGGTAATCTAAAGCCGCGTCCTCACCAGGCAAACACCAGCAGGACCACGATATCGGTGATCGCCCAGGCGCTGAGCGCGCGGTACATCCCCCGCTGGTGCTCCGCCGGGGCCCACGACGCGTAGCGCGCGAGCCACGGCAAGAGTACAACGGCCCATGCCGCCAAGGGCACGACGAGCGCCCAGGCCCTGAGCCGGAGCAGGGCGGCGGCCCACCCGAACAGTCCGAACGCGAGCACGACACAGGCGATCGCGACGATCAGGCTCGTCCGCATCCCGAGGATCAAGGCCAGCGTGCGGTCGCCACGGCGCCGGTCCTCGTCGAATTGATACAGTTGGGTGAGAGGATAGAGCGCCGCGAACAGCGGGCAGAACGCCAGCAGCACCAGCGCGTGCCCCAGGTCCAATGGGCGTCCGGTTGCCGCCCAGGCGGCGTAGGGGGTCAGGGTCCCGAAGCCCCACATGTTGATCACCCAGTCCACACCCGCCACGGCTTTGAAGCGGAACGGCGGCACCGAGTAGAGGATCGACAGTGCGAAGCAGATCGCGTACGCGATCCGGAACCCGGTGGGCAACAGGAAGGCGAGCAGCTGGCCACCGGCGAGCAGCGCCACGCTGAAGTGCAGCAGGTAGCGCGGCAACGGCGGCGGCGCGTTGAGATAGCCGATATCGCCTTCGTCGCGATCGAACACGCTGTTGATCGCCAGCGTCCCGCCGTTCAGGAACACGACCCAGATCCCCAGGGCGGTGAGGGCTTCCCCCAACCACATCCCACGCCCCACGCCGCTCCATCCCACCGCGAGCACATACCCGAACGCCGTATGCGCCGCCATGATCGGCCACTCGGCGGGGCGGAGGTGCAGGATGTAGGAGAACAGGTCGCCTGGGAGGAGGCGATAGCCCGAGCGACGCCAAGCGTTGGTCGAACGGGCGTCGGTCACCACGCGAGACCGAGCGCCGCCGCCGCGAGCCGCAGCCCCTCCAGGGTGAGGTCGGGATGGACCGACTCGATCTCCTTGGAAAGCGGCGCCACGAGCCCGGCGAGGCCGCCGGTGGCCACCGTCTGCGGCGTCTGCTTGCCCGGCCACTCGGCCTTGATACGCCGCACCAGGCCGTCCACCGCGTCCGCCGTGCCCCACAGCACGCCGGCCCGGATGCAGTCCTCGGTGCGGCGGCCGATGACGCGCGCCGGCGGCGTCAGCTCGGTAGCGGGGAGCTTCGCGGTCTTTCGCACGAGGTCGTCGGACGCCGTCTGGATCCCGGGCATGATCACGCCCCCAATGAAACGGCCGTCGGCCGTGATGCAATCGAAGGTCGTGGCCGTCCCGAAATCCACGACGATGGTGTCGCGCTTGAAGAGCTGCGAGGCGGCGAGGGTGTTGACGATGCGGTCGGCGCCCACCGTCAACGGCTCGTCGACGTCCAGGGTGATGGGCAGCTTGGACCGGCCGTCCACCAGGACCGGGGTCCGGGTCGTGGCGACGGTGATCCCCTCGCAGAGGCTCTGCGTGACCTGGGGCGCGACGGACGCGACGATCGCCGCGCGCACTTCCTGCGTCGAATGGCCCGCCTGGGTGAGGTAGGCCGTGAGGGCGGACGCCCACTCGTCGGGGGTGCGCCGCGGCGTGGTATGCAGCCGCCAGTGCCCCTCGAGGCGGTCGCCCGCGAAGAGACCAACAGTCGTTTCAGTGTTGCCGATGTCGAGGGCGAGGAGCATGGCGGGCTAAGATAGCTCGACGTGACCTTCACGCACCATCGTGGTGCCGGCGCCGGTATCCACGAGGAGCGCCCCGTCCGGTCCGACCCCCGCCGCGCGCCCGGAGATCGGGGCGCGGAGCTGGCGTCCCTTGAGCCAGTCGCGGTGCGCGAACGCCGAGCACTCGGCCTCGGTGAGCGGCGCGCGGTGCGTGGTGAGTGGGAGCACCGCAGGCACGAGGCGGTCCAGGACGTCGATCCGGCGAACGTCGGGCAGGAGCTCGCACAATGCGATCGCGAGCCCCGCGAGCTCGGCGGGGATTTCGTTCGCGACGTTCATGCCGACGCCGACCGCGAGCCACTGGAGCGTCTCCCCCTGCCAGCGGCCCTCACACAGAATGCCGGCGAGCTTGCGGCCCTGAAGGAGCACGTCGTTCGGCCACTTGAGCTGGCCGCCCGGCGCCCCGAGCAATTCGTCCACCACATCGGCGACGACCAGCCCGATCCGTAACGACAGAGCCCCGGGGGTGGACGCCGGCGGCCGGAGCAGCATGCCGAGCCACACCCCGCCCGGCGGCGAGCGCCAGGTGCGGCCATCGCGTCCCCGCCCGGCCGTCTGTTCCTCCGCGAGGATGACGGTGCCCGCCGGCGCGCCCTGGGCGGCAACCTCGTGGATCGCGTCCAGGCTCGAGGAGAGCGTCCGGAACATGGCGCACTGCGGCATACCCCAGCGGCGCGCGAGCTGGTGCGTCGGAATGCCGTCGAGGGTTAGCCGTGCCACAGCGCGTAGACCAGCGTGAACGCACCCACCGCCCAGCAATAGGGGGCGAACAGATAGAACCGGCCGCGCCCGAGCAAGGCCACGAGCAGGCGGATGGACCAGATGCCGGCGGCAAACGCGACCACGAAGCTCACGGCCCACGGCACGGCTCCGACGTGCGTCAGGTTGAGCACGGCGTCGCGACTCTCGAGCAGGCCCGCCCCGGCGATCACGGGGATCGCCATCAGGAAGCTGAACTCCGCCGCCGCCGCAGGCGTGAGTCCGGCCCACAGGGCGGCCGCGATGGTGGCGCCCGACCGGGAGATCGCCGGGAGGATAGCGAAGGCCTGCGCCACGCCGATCGCGGTGGCGGCGCCCGGGGACGGGACGGTGCCGGCCCCGCGCGGCCCGCGGGTCGCCCAGAGGATCGCCCCCGTGATCAGGAACTCGACGCCCAACCATGCCAGCGAGTGAAACCGCTCTTCGATCTGGCGATGAAACAGCACGCCGATCAGCCCTGCGGGAATCGTCGCGATCACGAGCAGCCCGGCGTAGCGCACGCTCGGCCCGTCGCCCGAGAGCACGCCGCGGATGATCGCCCACAACCGCCGTCCGTAGACCACGAGCACCGAGGCGAGCGTCGCGACGTGCAGCGACACTTCAACGGTTACATCCGTGAAGTGAACGCCGGTGAGCGCCTCGACCAGCACGAGGTGCCCCGAGCTCGAGACCGGCAAGAACTCGGTGAGTCCCTGGACCAACCCGAGGAGAATGCCCTGCCAGAGATTCATGCGATCTTCCCCGCGACGAGCGCGACGAGGCCGACAACCATGGCGATCTTGAGGAGCGCGCTGACCCGCTCCACGCGGCCGAGGATCAGCCACGTCCCGGCGATCAGGACGGCCATCTGGGCCGGGAGCGCGATCAGAAAGTAGGCGCCTCCGTACGCCGCGAAGCGCGGCAGGAGCAGGCTCGCCGGCACGAACAGCAGCGCGACGCCCGCCGCCACGACCTGCGCCGGCCGCCGCCCGACGACGATCGGTAGGGTGCGGCGGCCGATGGTGCGGTCCCCCGCTTCATCCTCCACGTCCTTCACAATCTCACGGGCCAGATGGAGCCAGGCGGCGAGTACCCAGGGCACCACGCCCGCCGCCGGCGCGCCGACGGCGAGCGCTCCGTACAACGGCGGGAGCCCGGCGATGAGCGCCACGGCGATGTTGCCCGCCACGGGGCGAGGCTTGATGAGGGGCGAGTAGGCCAGCATCACGGCGAGCGCGGCGAGCCCCACGAGCACCTGGCGGCCGCTCACGAGCGCCGCGGCGGCGAGCCCCACCAGCGCGCCGAGGAAGACGATCAAGTCGGCCGTGCCGCGGCGGATGCCGCCGGCGGCGAGGGGGCGCTCCGCGGGCCGGTTGATGCGGTCAGCGGCGGCGTCGCAGATATCGTTCCACGCGTTCCCCGCCGCTCCGAGGCCGAGCCCCGAGAGCGCGGCGAAGCACAGCAAGGTCGACAGGCGGATGGCGCCGAGGGCGATCCACCCTCCCGCCAGTACGCCGGCGGCGGCGATGAGGAGATTCCTGGCGCGGACGAGGCGAAGCCCGCCCCCAAGGCTCACGCGAGCAGATCCTCGTACAGGTGCTCGTAGCGCGGCACGATGCGCTCGGCCGCGAACTCGAGCGCCCGCGCCGCCGCGTTGCGTTTCAGGCGCTCGTGCTCCGCCCCGTCGTTGAGGATGGCGAGGGCCCGCTCGGTCATCCCCGCCACATCGCCGGCGGGCGCGAGCGCCCCAGTCTCACCGTCCGTCACGACCTCGGGAATCCCGCCGACGGCGCTCGCCACGACCGGAACGCCGCACGCCATCGCCTCGAGCGCGGCGAGCCCGAACGACTCAGTGGCGGACGGCAGCAGAAAGAGATCCCCGCCCCGCAGCACGTCGGCCACGTTGTCCACCTTGCCCAGGAAGCGCACATCCCGCGTGAGCCCGAGTCCGTCCACGTCATGCTCGGCCGCATCGCGGTCGGGCCCGTCACCCACGAGCACGAGGGTGGCGGGCATCGCTTTCCGCACGCCCGCGAAGATCCGCACCACGTCGAGCACCCGCTTCACCGGCCGGAAGTTCGACACATGGATCAAAATGCGGTGGTTCGCGGGCGCGAGCGCCCGGCGGCAGGTGGCGTCGGTCGCGGGGTGGTAGTCCGCCGGATTGATGAAGTTCGGGATGACGGCGACGTCGCAGTCGGCACAGCCGAACGCCCGATAGGTCTCTTCCCGCAGGTACTCCGACACGGCGGTGACGGCGTCCGACTGCTCGATCGAGAACTTGGTGATGCTGAAGTACGAGGGATCCTGTCCCACCAGAGTGATGTCGGTGCCGTGCAGCGTCGTCACGATCTTGAGGTCGCGCTCGGCCTGCATCATCTGTTTCGCGAGCCAGGCGGTGGTCGCGTGCGGGATGGCGTAGTGCACGTGCATGAGGTCGAGGCGCTCGCGCACCGCCACCTCGTGCTGCTTCACCGCCAGCGCCAGCGCGTACGGCGAGGACTGCTCGAACAACGGGTACTCCGCCTGGGTGACCTCGTGGAAGGTGACGCGCTCGGCAAAGCCGCGCAGCCGGAACGGCCTGCCGTAGGAGATGAAGTGGATTTCGTGGCCGCGCCGCGCCAGCTCGAGCCCCAGCTCGGTGGCGACGGCGCCGGAGCCGCCGTAGGTCGGGTAGCACGTGATGCCGATTCTCATGAAGGCGTCGCCGACTGCCAGCGTTCGAGGATGAGTGCCGCGAGCACGACGGGCTGCTCCGTGGCGTCCAGCGTCCACACCGGGCCGTCGCGGAGCTGATTCCGGAACCAGGTCTCCTGCCGCTTCGCGTACGCCCTCGTCGCGGCCGCGATCGCCTCGCGCAGCTCCGCCGCCGGCAGCCGGTTCGCGAGCATCGCTACCACCTCCCGGTACCCCACCCCGTCGAGTCCCGCGGCGTCGGGCGGAACGCCGCGCGCCAGCACCCCCCGCACTTCTTCCACCAGTCCCGCTGCGAGCATCGCATCCACCCGCTCCGTGATGCGGCGCCGCAGCGCCTCGCGCGGCAGCGTGAGGTGAATGTACCACGGGCGCATCGTCCCCGTCTCGCGCGCCTCCTGTTGCCACCACGACAGCGCCTGCCCCGTCAGCAGCGCCACTTCGACGGCGCGTGCCGCCCGCTGGCGGCCGCCGGCCTGAAACCGCGCGTCCAACCGGCCGGCCCAGCGCGCGAGGTCGGGCGCACCCAGACCCGCCGTCCAGTCGCGCATCCGCTCGCGCCGCCCGGGGTCGAGCGGCGGCTCGCGAAACAGCCCCTCGGTGAGGGCGCGGACATAGAAGCCCGTCCCCCCGACCACGAGCGGCAGCCGGCCGGCCGCCCGGATCTCGGCCAGCCAGCCCGCCGCGTCGCGCGCGAAACGTCCCGCACTGTAACGCTCCCCCGGGTCGATCAAATCCAGCCCCACGTGCGGCACCCGGGCCAGCACCGCCCGGTCGGGTTTGGCGGTGCCGATGTCGAGCCCCCGGTACACCTGGCGCGCATCGGCGGACAGCACCGTCAACGGCTGGAGGGCGGCCAGCGCGACGGCGACGGCCGTCTTCCCCACGGCCGTCGGGCCCACCAGAACGGGCGTCAGGAGCCGCGGGTCAGGCCCGCCCAAACCGCCGCTCCAGCTCGTCCTTGGGCAGCTGGACCATGCTCGGCCGGCCGTGGACGTCGTGCGCGGGCAGGGTCGCCGTGAGCAACCGGACGACGAGCTCACGCATCTCGTCGGCGTCCAGGTGATGGCCGGCCTTGATGGCGGCGCGGCAGGCGAAGGTCGCGGCGAAGCGCTCGAGGCGGTTCTGCCACCCGCCGAAGCGTCCCCCGGCCAGATCGGCGACGAGCTCCTGGATGCAGCGCCCGGCCTCGAAGCGTGGGTGCGGGTTCGGCACCGTGTGCACAACGATGCTGCGGCCGGAGAACGGCTCCAGCTCGAACCCCACGCGCGCCAGCAGCTCGCGGTGCGCGTCGATCGCCTCGATCTCGGCCGGACTGAACTCGAGGGTGAGCGGCAAGAGCAGCCGCTGCGCCGGCGCGCCGTCGCCGGTGAGCTGGCGCATCACGTCCTCGTACAGCACGCGCTCGTGGGCCGAGTGCTGGTCCACGATCGCGACCCCCGAGTCGGTCTGGAAGAGGATGTAGGTATCGAACACCTGAAGCAACGGCGGTTTCGACGGCCGGCCGGGGCCTTCCCCACCAGCGGCGAACAGCTCCAGGGGCACGCCGCCCCCGAGCTCCGCTGCGAGGCCCTGCCATGGCCCACCGGCGCCGGCGAGCGGCGCCGCCGCTGCCAGCGGGGCGAGCGCCGCCCGCACCGCTTCCTCGACCACCTTCTCGACGAAGAACTTGTCGCGGAAACGGGCCTCGAGCTTGGCGGGATGCACGTTCACGTCCACCGCGTCGCCGGGGAGGTCGAGGAAGAGCACGAGGGACGGCCGGTCGCCCGGCGCGATCGTCGAGCGATAGCCCGCCTCCGCGGCGCGCACGATGAACGGATCGCGGATCGGCCGCCCGCGCACGAAGACGTAGCCCTTGCGGCCGGCGGGACGCGCCTGCGCCGGTCGCTGGGCGAATCCGCTCACCTCGAGCGGCCCTTCGCGATACGACACCGGCAGCAGCGTGTCGGCGAGGTCGCGGCTCCAGAGCGCCCGGATGCGATCGATGGCGCGCGCCGCCGGCGGACAGTCGAGCAGCACCCGTGCGTCGCTCGTCAGGGTGAAGGCCGCGTCGGGACGCGTGAGGGCGAGGACGGTCAGCGCTTCGACGGCCGCGCGGGTTTCGGTCGCGGTGGCGCGGAGGAATTTGCGTCGCGCGGGGGTGTTGAAGAACAGCGCGCGGACGGTGACGGTCGTGCCGCGCTGCCGCACCGCGTCTTCTACGGCGTCGAGCTTGCCCCCCGTCACCCGGAGCCGCGTGCCGGTCGAGCCGTCGGGCGACGTCTCGATCTCGAAGCGCGAGACCGAGGCGATCGCGGGGAGCGCCTCGCCCCGAAACCCGAAGGTCGCGACTCCGATCAGGTCGGCCGCCGCGCGAATCTTGCTCGTGGCGTGGCGTTGCAGCGCCGCGGCGGCGTCGGCGCGATCCATCCCCCGCCCATCGTCGCTCACCCGGATCAGCGTCTTGCCACCGTCCTCGAGCTCGACGCGCACGGCGTGGGCTCCGGCATCGAGGGCGTTCTCCACCAGCTCCTTCACGACCGACGCCGGCCGCTCGACCACCTCGCCCGCGGCGATCTGATCGGCGACCTGCGCGGCCAGGACCTGCACCCGAGGGGGAGAGGGGGGGCCAGCGCTCACAGCTGGACCACTTCAGCCGCCAGCATCCAGCCCCGCATCCCGTCTGGGCGGCGCACTTCCAACCAGCGACCGTAGCGCCGTCCGACGAACAGCGCCGCACCGGCGTGCAGCGTGGCCGCGGCGCTGGCGCCGCCGTATGGGGCGGCGCGCACCGGCACGTCCCCCGCCACAACCACCGCCAGCGGCCGGGCCCGCCGCTGCCACTCGGCGGCGCCCAGGACGCCCGCGCCCACGCCGACGGCGCCGAGTCCGACGATCAGCACGGCCCGGCGCCGCCGGTCGCGCCCCATCGCCGCGACCCCCAGCAGCACCCAGGCCGTCCCCCCGATCAGCGCCCATTCCGTGGGGGTCGCCCACCCGACGGCGAGGAGCTGCTCGCTCGCGACGTCGGGCGCGGGGAGCAGGCGGCGCGCGCGCCGGATCACGGCGTCGCGCGGCGCCAGGCGCGTCGCGATCGTCCAGGCCGCCGTCGCCTTCCCGTCGGCGCCGGCGCGATACAGCGTGGCGCCGAGGTTGTACCAATGCGCGGCGACGCGGAAGTCCCCGGCCGCGCGGGCGGCGAACGAGTCCGCAGCGGCGCGCAGCGCCCCCGCTTCGTATAGCGCCTCGGCGCTGGGCGACTGGGCATCGAGGCGGGGCGCCGCGGCGAGCAACAGCCACACCGCCACGGAGATCCGGTGCCGCCGCCGCGGCCCCCCCCCACCCGCCCCCGAATCGGCGCCGAGGACCCGCAGCACCTGCTCGATCTCGGCGGCGAGCTCGGCGGCGTCGCCCAGGCCGCGCGGGCCGTACCGAACGGCGCGCAGCCGGTCGCGCAAGCGCTTCACGTGATCCGCCACGGCGGTGTCGATACCGGCGGCACGCAACGCCTGGGCCAGGCCGTCTCCGTCGCGCGCGAACGCGTCGGGGACGTGACTCGCCAGCACCGTGAGGAAGTCGCGCTCGAGGCGCCCGAGCTCGGTGACCTGGCGCGCCGCGGCGGCGTCCGGCGGCGCGCGTGCCGGCGCGGGGCGGCGCCGTCGCGCGAGCCACACGCCGAGCGGAGGCAGCAACACCACGGCGAGCCAGCCCGCCAGTCCGAGCCGCCGGCCCAGCCGGTCGGCCCAGGGCTCGCCGCGGCGCGGGAGCAGTGGGGGCAGCGCGCGCGCCGCCCGGGGCTCGCCCCCCGGCGCGACCGCCAGCACACGTGGCGCGGCCGCGGCCACCTGGTAGCGCCCCGCCGCGACGTCGAAGTAGTCATATCGCACGTCCGGCAGCACGAAGCTCCCGGCGGAATCGGGGACGGCGAGGAACCGGAAGGTCTTGCTCCCGGCGATCCGGCCCTGTGCCGGCGCGAGGCGCACTTCGGTCTCCGCGGGGTAACTGCGGAAGCCCACCGGCCACTTGAGCACCGGTTCCGGCCACAGGGCGACGTTGCCGACCCCGGTGACCGTGGCGGCGACTTCGAGCGGCTCGCCGACGCGGGTCTCCGCCGGCTCGATGCGCAGATCGAGCGTCAGCCCCTGCCCCACCACCCCGCGGTCGCCGCCGGGCCGCCCCGCGGTGGGGAGCGGCAGCACGACGAACTCCAGCGAATCGCTGCGCAGCGTGTAGCGGTCCTCCCGGCTGAAAAACGAGAACGTGACCGGAACGGCGTAATCGACCGACGCCGGCGGCACGGTGATCCGCCCCGGCGCCAGCGGGAACACGACCTGATGGGCGATGAAGAGATCCATCCACCGTCCGCCCACCATGTGCGCGGCCGCGACCGCCTGCGGCGTCGAGGGTGGATAGGCCCACACCCCCTCTGGCGTGACGAGCGTCAGCAGCGGGAGGCGGCGCATCCGCTCCCGGAGATCGCGGGGCACCCAGGCCGCGGCGATCAAGTCCACCTGCTGGCCCACGAGCACCGTGTCGTCGGGGACGATGACGGTCAGGGCCACCTCGTCGGGGCGCCTGGGCGGCGTGGTGGACTCGAGCAGTGCGCGCACCAGCGGGCTCACCGCCGCAGCGATGCCCGTCGCCGCGCTGTCCACGGTGATGAGGATGGGATCGGTCGCCACTGCACTCTCACCTTGCCGCACGCGCACGGGGCCGATCAGCACGGCGCCCGGCTGCTCCGCCCGCAGCTGCAGTTCGCGCACGGTGGTCCGCACCGCGCCGGCCGTCCCACTCATCGCGACTTCCGTGAGATCGCGCGATCCCACGATCGCGAAGCCGGCGAGCGGCGGGAGCATAATCTGAAGCGGCTCGGCCGAGCGGGTGCGGGCGCGCACCGTGAGCATCAGCTCCTCACCCACCGCGAGGCGGGTGCGGTCCACGGTGGCGGTGACCTCGGCGCCCTGCACCGTGAGGGCCGCGGCGAGCGCGACGAGCAGCGTCACCAGTCCTTCACTCCCGCCGGCGCCGCGCGTCGGGTGCGTCCCGTGTGGTCGCGGCGCGTGCGCAGCTCTTCCTGACCGATGGACCGGAGGACCTGGTCGGCCTGCGCCTCGCTGAGCCCGCCGCCCGACGCCCCGCCCTCCCCTGGCCCCGTTCCCCCGCCGCTGCCGCGCGCCTGGTCGGGCGGCGCGCCCCCGCCCGACGGAGGGGGCGTCTGGGGACTCGGCCGGCTGGCGCCCGAGCCGCGCATCCGCGTGACCAGCTCGAGATTCCACTTGGCCGGCACGTGCCGCGGCTTGAGGAGCAGCGCCTCGCGGTAGGCTCGCTCGGCGTCGGCGAGATACGCCTCCCGGTTCGCGGTGTCCGCGCGCGCCTGCGCGAGGGCGAGCAGCCCGAGATTGTAGAGCGCGCGGAAGCGCACGTCCGGATCGAGCGACGCGGCGGCGCGCGCCAAGCTCGCCCGCGCCGCATCGCCGTCGCCGGCGGCGAGCGCGGCGGTGCCGGCGTTGTACCACGCGGTGTCGTCGTCCTGGCGCTGAGCCAGCTCCGCCAGGTACGCCAGCGCCGCGCCGGCGGCGTTGCCGCGGTCCCACGCCTTCTCGGCGGGTGAGCGCGGCCGCGCGGGCGGAGGCGCCTGCTGCGCGTCGGCCGCGGGGGAGGACAGACACAGGGTGATCGCGACGAGCGCCGCCGTGCGGCGCGCCGCCGTCTGCGCGCCCAGCACCGCGATCGCGAGGAGCAGCGGGATCCACGCGCGCGGCCGGCCTCGCTGGGTCCGGCTCTCGGTCGCCGTAGCGCGCTTGTAGGACGCCACGAGATCGCGCACGGCCCCCGCCTGATCGGGCAGCTCGGCCGCGACGAGCGTCCCCTGCGCCGCGTCGGCCAGCGCCCCGAGCGCGTCATCGTGACGGGCGGTTTCGATCACGTCGCCGGCGGCGTCCCGCTGCCAGCCGACGAGCGCGCCGCGCGCGTCGCGGAGGGGGATGCGGGCGGGGTCACGCCCCCCTTCCGCCACGAGGATCAGGTGAATGCCGAGCTCCCCTAGCCGCCGCGCCTCGCGCACCGCGCCCGCGAGCGAGTCGTGCCCTTCCCCATCGGTGAACACGACCAGCACACGATCCGCGATCTCGGGACTGGCGCGCAACAACTCCGCCCCCTGGGCAAGGGCCGGGGCGAGCGCCGTGCCTCCTTCCGACGCGACGTCGGGATCGAGAGCGTCGAGGTACAGCGTGAGCGCCGGGCCATCCACCGACAGCGGCGAGAGGATGTAGCTGGTCCCCGCGAAGGCGACGAGGCCGAGGCGGTCGCCGTCCAGGTCCTGCACCAGGCGGCGTGCCTCGCGCAGCGCCCGGGCGAGCCGGCTCGACCCGGCGTCCTCGGCGAGCATCGAGCGGGAGATGTCGACGGCGACCACGAGGTTCAACCCCCTCGTCTCCGTCACGATCCGCTCCTCACCCCAGCGCGGGCCCGCGAGCGCGACGGCGGCCAGAGCCGCGGCGAGCCCCACCGTGCCCGACCCGAGCCGGCCGGCCGCCCGGGCCGTGCGCGCCGTCTCTTCCGACCAGGCCGCCGCGCGGCGGACGCGCGCGCGCCGCGCCCACGCCGCCGCGAACCACACGGCGCCGCCGACCAGCGGCGCAATGGCGACGACGATCGGCGCGTCGAACGTCACTACGGCACCCGGACGGCGAATGTCCCGGACACGACGAGCTCCAGGGCCAGCGCGAGCAGCCCGAGACCGAGGGGCCAGCGGTACGCCTCGTCGTAGCGGCGGTACACGAGGTGCTGCACCGGCGTCTTCTCGAGGCGATTGATCTCCCCGAAAATGTTGGCCAGCGACGCGGCGTCGGTCGCCCGGAAGTAGCGGCCGCCCGTCGCGCGCGCAACGTCGCCGAGCAGTTGCTCGTCGATCTTGACTGGCATCGTCTGGTAGCGGAGCCCCAGCGGGCCCTGCCCCGTGGGCACGGGGGCTTCACCCTCGGTGCCGACGCCGATCGTGTACACGCGGATCCCGAACGCCGCCGCGGCCTGCGCCGCTGTTCTCGGGTCCACGGTGCCGGCGTTGTTCTCGCCGTCGGTCAGCAGCACGATCACCTTGCTCTTCCCCGGCGCGCGCCGCAGCCGGTTGGCCGCGGTGGCGATCCCGGTGCCGATCGCCGTGCCGTCCTCGAGAATGCCGATCCGCAAGTGCCGGATCGCTTCTTCCAGCACGGGATAATCGGTCGTGATCGGCACCTGCGTCAGCGCCTGGCTGGCGAAGGCCACGAGCCCGATGCGGTCGGAGGAGCGGGCGCGGACGAATTCGATCGCGGTGCGGCGCGCGACGTCGAGGCGGTTCGCGGGCGCGAAGTCCTCCGCCAGCATGCTGCTCGAGAGGTCGAGCGCGAGCACGATCGAAATGCCCTCGCTGCGGAGCTCGGCGCGCGCCGCGCCGACTCGCGGACCGGCGGCCGCGACGATCCAGGCGCCGAGGCAGACCGACCGCAGCGTCACGGGCAGCCGCGCCACCCAGAGGCGCTCGCTGGGACCCGCGGCGGGGCGTACGTCGCTCATCGGGGCTCCCCGGGAACGGCCCAGCCGCCGCGCCCGCCACCACCACCACAGCGGCAAGATCGCAAGCAGGAGCAGGAGCGCCGGCCGCGCGAACGTCATGCCTCGAGCTCCTCGGCGAGCGCCCGGGCGCGCGCGGCGAGTGGACCGACGTCCACGCCGTGCGCCGTCGCGAACGCCACCTGGTCGAGCGCGTGGAGCAGCTCGCGGAGCTGCCGCAGCGGCGCGTCGGGCCGCGCCCGCTCCACCACCGCCAGGCACTCGGTGGTGCTGAGCGCGGCGTGCGCGTCCGGCACCGCGTGGGCGAGGGCGCTCCGCAGGCGCTGCGCCGCCCGGGCCGCCACGGCCCGGGGCTCCCCCGCAGCGACCCAGCGCGCGTCGGCGATCTCCGGATCGAGCTCCAGATCCGGCCCGGGCGCCACCGCCCGCGGGGGACGGCGGCGCCAGGCCACGAGCGCGACGAGCGTCCCCGCCGACAGCAGCAGGCCCGCGAGCGCGGGGAGCGGCGTGCGGCGCGCGAGCCGCATCGGGGCGAGGGCGGGCTGCGGAGCCGGCGCGGGGACGCTGTCGGGGATCACGCTCGCCACGCGGAACGTCGCCGTCCCCCCGGGCAGCGAGTCGGCGCTGCCGTCGGGCCCGAGCCGCCAGAGCGGGGGCATGTCCGCCGTGATCACCCCGGGGACCCACGCCACCACGGGGTAGCGCACGATCCAGCCACCCCCCCTCCCTCCCTCCGCCCGCAGCACCACGGGGGCGCCGAGCGGCTCGGTCAGCATGCCGGGAAGGGCATCGAGCTTCACGACCCGCACGCGCCACCCGGGGGCAGCGGGCACCATGCGCTCGAGCCAGACCGTGTCGCCGACGGTCGGGCGGGCGGTGACGGCGACCCAGCCGCCTGCTCCCGCCTGTTGCAGCAGCGCCGCGCACAGCACGGCCGTCACTGTCACCGGGAGAGCCGGCGCGCCCGCTCGGCGAACGCCCGCCGCAGCGGCAGGCCGTACGGAACGGTGGTCAGCAGGGCGACGCGGTCCACGCCGGCCTGCACCAGTTTGCGGGTGCGTTCCTGCTGCATCCGCTCGGCCGCGACGCGGATCCGCGTGTGGGTCGGCGCGTGGCTCGTGTCCACCAGCACCCGCTGCCCCGTCTCGGCGTCCTCGAGCTCGACCCAGCCGGCGTCGGGGAGGTCGTACTCGCGCGGATCGTCCACGGTGATAGCCACGACCTCGTGCCGGGCCGCGATCTGGCCCAGCGGCTCCTCCCACCCTTCGGCGCGGAAGTCCGACAGCACCACGACGATCGCCCGGTGGCGCAGCAGCTTGGCGGCGTAGCGCAGCGCGCCGCCCAGATTCGTCCCGCGCCCCCGCGGCGCGAACGCGACGAGGTCGCGGATCACGCGCAGGGCGTGGGCGCGCCCTTTGGCGGGCCGTACCACGAATTCCGGCGTGTCGGCGAAGAGCAGCGCGCCCACGCGGTCGTTGTGCCGCGCGGCGGCAAGGGCCAGCACGGCGGCGACCTCGACGGCGAGGCCCGCTTTGGTGTAGGGACGGCCGAAGTGAAGCGACCCCGATTGGTCGACGACGAGGAGCAGCGTCAGCTCGCGCTCCTCCATGAAGGTCTTGACGAAGGGATGGCCCATGCGCGCCGAGACGTTCCAGTCGATGGCGCGGAAGTCGTCGCCCTGCTGGTACTCCCGCACCTCCGCGAACTCGATGCCCTGGCCGCGGAAGACGGAGCGATACTCGCCGGTGAACAGGGTGTTGACGAGGTTGCGGGCGCGGAGTTCGATCCCCTTCACGTGCTTCAGCACCTCGGACGTCACCGCCCGCCGGCGCGCCCGCACCGGGGACGTCGCGGCCCGCCGGCGCTCTCCTCCGTCGTACGTCACGGCACGCCCACGGCCTCCAGGATCTTCGTGATGACGCGGTCGGTATCCACGTCTTCGGCTTCCGCTTCGAAGGTGAGGAGCACGCGGTGGCGCAGCACGTCGGACGCCATCGCCTTCACGTCTTCGGGTACGACGTAGGCGCGGCCGCGGAGGTAGGCGTGCGCGCGGGCGGCCTGCGCGAGGTAGATGGACGCCCGCGGCGACGCGCCGAACGCGATCAGCGGCTTCAGCTCGGGGAGTCCGACCGCCTGCGGCTCGCGGGTCGCGCGCACGACATCCACGATGTAGTCCACGACCTTCTGGTCCATGAACAGCTCCGCGATGGCGCTGCGGGCCGCGAGGATATCGTCGGCCTCGGCCACCCGCTGCACTTCGATCGGGCGACCCGAGGCCATGCGGCCCACAATCTCCTTTTCCGCGTCGCGCGACGGGTACCCGACCCGCACCTTGAGCATGAAGCGGTCGAGCTGCGCCTCGGGAAGCGGGTAGGTGCCCTCATGCTCGATCGGATTCTGCGTGGCGAGCACGAGGAACGGCTCGCCCAGGTAGAACGTCTCGCCGCCGATCGTCACCTGCTTCTCCTGCATCGCCTCGAGCAGCGCCGACTGCACTTTGGCGGGCGCGCGGTTGATCTCGTCGGCGAGCACCAGGTTCGCGAAGAGCGGCCCCTTCTTCGGGTAGAACTCCTGCGAGCGCTGGTCGAACACCATCGTGCCGATGACGTCGGCCGGCAGCAGATCCGGGGTGAACTGAATCCGAGAGAACGTGATCCGCAGGCACTCGGCGACCGTGCGGACGGCGAGCGTCTTCGCGAGCCCCGGCACACCCTCGAGCAGCACGTGCCCCCCCGTGAGCAGCCCGATGAGGAGCCGCTCCACCATCACCTCCTGCCCCACGACGCGCTTGGCGACCTCGCGCGTGATGCTCTGGGTCAGGACTGCGTCGTTGGTCTTCACCGCCCGCGAGGTCATCGCAGGGATGCCTCGGCCGCTCGCTTCACCGTCGGCTCCTTGTCACGAGTGTACAGCTCCAGCAGGGCCCGGGCTTCGGGCCGGTCGAGCCGCCCCAGACCTTCGATCGCCGCCGCGCGCACGTACGGCGTGCGCCGCGGCCGGCCGCCCGGCTCGGCGTGTTTGGCCAGGATCTCGAGGGCTTCCTTCGCCCCGAGCTGGCCGATGGCTTTCAGCAACGCAGCCAATACCCCTTCGTCGGCCTCCTGCTCCAGCCGGCGTATCAAGACGGTCGTGGCGCCCGGGTCGCCCGCCGCCGCGATCGCCCGCGCCGCCGCCATGCGCACCACCACCGACTCGTCCTTGAGGGCGGGCATCGCAGGGCGCGACACCTCCCGCCCCCCCAGCTCCGCGAGCCCGAGCAGCGCCGCTTCGCGCACCCGCTCGTCGGCGTGGCGGCTGATGCCGATCAGCAGCTGAACCGCCTGGGGGCTCCCGGTGAGTCCCAGGAACTCGGCCGCCGCGGCCGCCACCTCGGGCACCTTGCTTGCGAGCCGATGCTGCAGCGTCTCGAGGGCCCGCTCTCCCGCGGCGCGCATCGCGGCGCGATACGCCTCACGCAGCTCCGCCGGCGCATTCAGGTAGGCGTCCACCACCGGGCCGGCGGCTACCGCCGCCAACGCGCCCACCGCATTCACCAGGTGCACCCGCTCCGCCGGCGGCACGCGGGCCTCCCCCAGCCGCGCCACCATCCGCTCGACCACGACGTCGTCGGTCAGGGCCGCCGCGATGTCGCCGATCCCCTCCTGCGCCACGGGGTCCTGGACCTCGATCAGTGCGCGATCGAGTCCGGCGATGATTTCCGCGATCGCGCCGATGTCCCGCAGGGCGAGCAGCGCATCGGTGAGCCGGCGCAGCTGCTCCACGCTGGAGCGTTGCTCTTCGAGCGTCCGCGCTGCGAGCAGTGCGGCGACGGCGCGCTTGGCTTCGAGGTCCGGGGGCAGGGCGTCGGGGCGGAACACGCCGCCCGCCCGCGCCGGGGCCACCGTCTCGGCTGGCGGCGGGGGCGCGGGGGGCGGCGGGGGCGGCGGAGGCACCGTAGCCGCCGCGGGGGCAGCCGCGCTCTCGGGGACCCGGAGCGGCGCGGAGGGCGGTGGCGGAGGCGGCGCCGCGGCCGCCATCCGCCCCGATGACATGCGCTGGCTCGCGCGCCGGCCGAGCAGCAACGTGATGCGTCCCAGCGCCGCATCGTCGGGGCCGATCGTGCCGACCGCGACGCCGAACAGCGCGAGGCACTGCTCGGGCGTCACGCCGGGATTGACCTGGATCGCCCGCACGCCGCGCGCGTACAACAGCCCGGCCAATTCGGCCACCTGCGTGTTGCGCGCCAGCAGGTGTTGACCGTGCCAGTGCAGCCCTGTCGCCCCGATCTTCCATTCCACGGTGCCGAGGGCCGCGAGGCCGGGCAGCCCCGCGGCGATTTGGCGCAGCCCCTCCTGCACCGCGGGATGGGTCGGCGGGTAGAGCCGCGTCAGCCGGAACGTGGTTCCGATGGCGCCGAGCGCCTTGTCCAGTCCCGAGGTCTCGATGGCCATGGTCTAGCGCTTGACGCGCTCTCCCTTGTCCTCATGCGCAAACACCCACGTCGCCAACCGGGACGGCTCGATCGGATCGTCGGCGCCGGGCGCGGTCCAGTCCACGGCGCTCCCCGATTCCGCCGGCCCGGCGGCCCGGCACTCCGCCTGGCCCACGATGGCGGTCGCCCGCTTCACCCACGCCTCGAACTGCGCCGGCCGCAAGTCCACCCATCCGCGCGGCGCGGTAGCGAGCGGCTCGCATTCGTCGGCAGGCACGACCACGACGCTGCCGCGGTACACGCGCGCGCCGTCGGGCGTCACAATCGGCAGGCCGACCGACAGGATGTGGCGGCGCAGGTCGGCGTCACGCTCGATCAAGGCGTGCGCCTCGGCGGCGAGCTCCGCGGCGTCGCTCTCGGCGAGAGAGCGTACGCTGGGCCGCAGCCGGCCGCAGAGGTAGGCCTCGTACAGCAGCTTGGTCAGCCGCGGCGGCCCGAGCATCTCGTACGCGACGTGGTGCCCCCCGTGCTCCTGCTCCAGCGCCTCGAGCCGCCGGATGGCGTGGCTGCGCAGCACGCCCGCGCGGTAGGTCGGCCCCGCGGTCGCGGCGTCGAGCGCGGCGACGATGTCCTTGCCGGTGGCGCGCCCCTCGAGCTCCATCACGACGTAGTCGGCGACTTCCTCCGGCGTGATGAATTCCATCTGGCCGAGCGCCGTGACGGTCTCGAACTCGTCGCGCGCGAACACCCCGTTCTCACCCACGTCGATGTAGACCCCCTCGAGCGGGCGGCCGAGGTCGCGCCATGGCGCCGTCCCCCCCGCCCGGGGCCGGAACGCCTCGGCCACCGGGATGGGCGCGGGGCAGTCCACCAGCGGGATGGGCTTGCCCTTGCGGCGCACGGGGCCGTGGGCGATCTCGCGCCAGGCGATCGTGGCGGTGGGCTTGATCTCGACCGTCGCCGGCGCCCCGGGCGTGCGGCCGAGCAGGAACAGCAGCAGTGAATGCGCGCCCGCCACCGCCGATTTCGTGAGCAAGGTTCCGCTCGGTTTTTCCTCGGAATGGGTATAGGGAATGTTGAACCCCATCCCGCCGGTGCCGCTCGTACCGATCTTCACGTAGGCCTGGGTGCCGGCGCGGCGCAGCCCCTCGGTCATGATCTGCATGTGGCGGATGAGCTGCGGCAGGGGGAGGCGCAGGAGATGCTCTTCGATGATGGCCTGGTCGACGGCGCCGCGCCGGGCCCGGCCCAACAAGTCACGCGCGCTCCGAAAGATGTCCTGATAGGCGAACGCGGTGGCGGTGTTGATGCTGTCCACAACCGCGTCCGGCTTGTACTGGACGAGGAGGCGAAGCAGCAGGCTGCGCTCGAGCACCTCCTCGGTGAGATCGCCGAACAGGTCCCCAAGCGCGAGGGCGCGGTGCTCCGGGCTCGCGAGCAGGGTGGTCAGGGCGAGCCGCGCGACGGGCGCGGGCATGAAGACGTTGCCCCACTCGACGACGATCTCCGTGCGCCCGCGATCGGGGCCGAGGGCCTCCGCCGCCGCGCGCACTTCGTCCTCGTACAACGCGACGAGCACGAGCCGCCGTGGCCCAGCCGCGAGCACCCGGCGTGCCACCGCGTGGCCCACCAGTCCGCTCCCGCCCAGCAGCATTACCGTCCGGTCAGCCAGTTCCATGCAGTCGCCCGATCGCCTCGATTTCCCGCGCCGTGAGCGCGCGCCACCGGCCTTCGGCGAGCCGCCCGAGCCGCACCGGACCGTAGGCGACGCGGTGCAGCCACTCGACCTTCAGGTCCAGCGCCTCCGCCACTCGTCGCACGATGCGCTGCCGCCCCTCGGCGAGCGTCAGCTCGACCTCGATCGATTTGCCCTGCGGCCGCACGCGACTCTCCAGGATGCGCACGGGCCGGCCGTCGATCACGATCCGTTGGGCGAGCGCCGCCCGCACTGCCGCCGCGCCCTTTCCCCCCCCGTGCACGCCGAGCCAGTAGGTGCGGGGCACGGCATAGCGGGGATGCATGAGCCGGTGGGCCCCCGCCCCGTCGGTCGTGAGGAGCAGCAGGCCCGATGTCATGAGGTCCAGCCTCCCAACGTACGTGAGTCCGGGCACCTTGGGGAGGAGGTCGAAGACCGTGCGCCGCCCCTCGGGATCGGAGCGGCTGACGACGTAGCCGATCGGCTTGTTGAGAGCGATCCAGGTCGTGCGGGCGGCCGTGCGGACGGCCTGGCCGTCCACGGTGATGCGCTGGACGTCGGGGTCGACGCTCGAGCCCAGGCCCGCGGGCTGACCGTCGACGCGGACGCGCCCGGCCCGGATCAAGTCCTCGGCCTTGCGTCGCGACGCGACGCCCGCGCGCGCCAGAGCGCGCTGCAGGCGCATCAAGCTCATTCGGGTTCTTCGGCCGGCGCGGGCGGGCGGAGGGCGACCGACAGCTCCTCGAGCCGGGGCAGCTCCTCCAGGTCCTTCAGTCCGAGAATTTCCAGGAACTGCGGCGTGGTGCCGTACAGGAGCGGGCGCCCCAGGCCTTCACCGCGCGTGACGACTTCGATCAGGCCGCGTTCGAGCAGCTTGTCGATCACCGCGCCCGAATCGACGCCGCGGATCTCATCCACCTCGAGCCGGCCGACCGGCTGGCGGTACGCGATGATGGCGAGCGTCTCGAGCGCCGCCGGCGACAGGCGCCGGGGCCGCAGCGCGAACTGCGCGCGGTCGATTGCTTCGGCGTACTCGCGGCGCGTGAGGAATTGCCACCCTTGCGCGATCTCGGCCAGCTCGACCCCGTGGTCGTCGCCGTACGCCGCCCGCAGCTCGCCCAGGGCGGCCCGCAGCGCCGCTTCCCCGCTCTCGGGCTCGAGCGAGCCGAGCTCCTCGAGCGTGAGGGGGCGCGAGGCGGCGAACAGCGCCGCTTCAAGCAGCTTCGCGAGGGGACTCACGCCGGATCACCATGGGGGCGAAGGGCTCGGGCTGCGCGAGCGACAGCGTACCGCGCTTGGCCAGCTCGAGCAGGGCGATGAACGCCGACAAGACGTCGACGATCGTCGCCGCCGGGCCGACTACGTCGCTCCATCCGAAGGTCTCGCGCTCGGCGAGGAGGGCATGGATCTTGGCCGTTGCCCCTTCGACGTCGAGCGGCCGCGGCACCACGCGGTGCAGCATCGGCTCGGGAATCAGCGCAATGACCCGCTCCGCTGCGGCCAACAAATCGTTCAGCTCGATCTCGAGCGGCGCCGGGGCGGGGGGCGCATCGGGCGGCGGCGCTTCGTAGCCGCGGCCGAATCGCTCGGCCCGGACCGCCGCGGCGCGCGCCAGCCAGTCCACCAGCTCGCGGATCTGCTGGTACTCGAGCAGCCGCCGCACCAGCTCGGCCCGCGGGTCCTCCCACTCATCGTCGCCGAGGCGCCGCGGCAAGAGCATTTGGGCCTTGATGCGCAGCAGCCGCGCCGCCATCTCGAGGTAGTCCGCCGCCTGATTGAGCCCGAGATCGCCGATCACCGCCAGGAACTGGTCGGCGATCTTCGCGATCGGCAGGTCGGTGATGTCGACCTCGTCCTCGCGGATCAGGTGCAGCAGCAGGTCGAGCGGGCCGGAGAACTGCTCCAGCTCGATGACGAAGCCCGACTGGTCGCGGATCATGGGACTCGAAGGGGAGGCGCTCATGTCGGGAACACTCCGGGCGAGACGGCGAACCCGCCCACCAGGCCCAGGCCGACCCCCATGAGGACGGACGCCGGCCACAACAGGACCCGCAGTACGCTGGGAAACAGCCAGATCAGCGCCATGATGGGCAAGAATCCCAAGCCCTGCAGGCCCCGGTAGCGGAGCCCGGCGGCCGGCGGCAGGAGATGGTAGAAGACGTGGCTGCCGTCCAGTGGGGGGACGGGGATCAAGTTGAAGAATGCCAGCACCAGGTTCAACCACATGCCGTAGAACAGCATCCGCTGGAGGATCTCGAAGCTGCCCACGAGCGAGGGCGCCACGTGGCCCACCAGTCCAACCAGGGCGAACAAGCCGGTGCAGATGATGAACAACGCGAGATTCACGATGATGCCGGCGAGCGACACGATGACGTCGCCGCGTACGAACTGGCGATACTTGCGCGGATTGACCGGCACCGGCTTCGCGGCGCCGAACGGTGGCGCCCCCATCGTCCACAGCACGAACGGGACGATGACCGTCATGACGGGATCGATGTGTTTGAGGGGATTGAACGTGAGCCGCCCGAGCATATAGGCGGTGTCGTCACCCTGCCGGTAGGCCGCCTCGGCGTGGGCGTACTCGTGGGCCACCATGGAGAAGAGCAGGACCGGGGCCCACACGAGGAATTCGAGCGAGATCAGCGGAGCTCGGGGGTCGGTGACGGCCAAAGATAATGAATCGCGCGCTCCCGGGTCAACGGCGTAGTGCCTTGACCCCGCTCGACTTACCCCCTATGTTCCGCGCCTCACTCGCGGAGACCGAGGGCCCGTGCCGAGGATCAAGTCCGCCAAGAAAGCCATGCGCCAAGCGCGCTCCCGCACCGTGCGCAACAAGGCGCAGCGGTCCGAGTTGCGCACCGCCGTGAAGCGCGTGCGCGCCGCCGCCACGGCCGAGGCCGCTACCAAGGCCTACGCCGTCGCCGCCAAGCTGCTCGATCGCGCCGCCCGCAAAGGCCTGATCCATAAGAACAACGCCGCCCGGCACAAGTCGCGCCTGTCGGCGCTGCTCAAGAAACTGGCGGCCCGGTAGGGGCACGGCACTGCCGTGCCCCTACAGGGCCGCCAGCTCCGCCCCGCAGCTCTCACAGTACCACTCGGTCGCCAGGTTCATCGTCCCGCAATCCTTACACTTCAGGGTCTTCACGACCTCGGCCTCGTCGTTCGCGTCCGCGAGGGGCGAGCCGGCGGCCAGCGTGCTGAGCGGCTCGGCCGGCTGAAACTGCGCGCCGCTCGCCCGCTTGGGCGACGGCGCGTTCTTGTCATCCTCGGTCACCGACTTGAGGAACGCCAGCTCGTCCACGGGGGCGGCTTTCTTGCGATCGTCGAGCTTGACGTGCGGCTTGGGCGGCGGGCCGACGCGCGGCCCCCCCCCCCCCCCCCCCCCCGCCCCCGGCTTCGCCCGCACCATCGAGTCCAGCTCCTCGAGCTTCTCGATGTCCTGCGCCACCTCCTGCAGCTCCTCGCGCACCGCCACCAGCTCGGCGAGCGCGTCCTTGTGGACCTGGGTCCACTGCCCCTCGTCGTACTCGCCCACCGCGTGGCGCAGCTCCGTTTCGGCGAGGCGCTCGGCGGCGGCCTTCTCCTTCCGCTGGAGCTCGACGAAGAACTCCTTGCGCTGCGCGACCAATTGGCGGCCCGCGTCGGCGTGCGCCTTCAACTCCTCGATCACGGCGTGGAGCCGCGCCTCGTAGTCCGCGCGCACGCGCACGCGAACGTGCTCCGGCGCGGCGTCGCCCGCGGCGTTGATGCGCGCGAGCCACGCCTCGTATTGCCGGCGTTCCTCCAGCAGCCGCTGAATGGCGGCGGTACTCTTCGACGACCCCTTAGGCATCCTGCTCCCGTCGCGCCTGGGCGCGGAGCGCTTCGAGTGTCTCGACCGAGGCGGCGTCGAGCGGCCTGGGCCGCCCCACCGTACGCGCGGCGACGACGATCCGCGCCGCGTGCTCCAGACTCTCCATCCGGATCCACGCCTGGTCGAGTGTCTTGCCCATCGTCACCGCACCGTGATTCGCCAGCAGCAACGCATCGTGCTCGGCGAGATACGGCTCCACCCGGTCGCCCAGCTCGGGCGTGCCCGGCGTGCCGTAGGGGACGATCGGCACCCGTCCCACCAGGAAGATAAGCTCGGGCAGCAGATTAGCGGGAATCTCCTCACCCGCAACGGCAAACCCGGTCGCCGCTGGAGGATGCGCGTGCACGACCGCCCCCACGTCGGGGCGGCGGCGCAAGATGCGCAAGTGTAAGTCCAATTCGCTGGTAGGGTTGCGCCGGCCGCGCCGCCGGCGCCCGGACCGGTCCACTTGGACCATGTCCGCCGCCGTCAACAAGGATTTGATCAGCCCGCTCGGCGTCACGAGCACCCGGTCCGGACCGAGCCGGACCGAGAGATTGCCGTCCTGCCCCGCGATCAGCCCCCCCGCCGCGAGCTGACGGCAGCACAGCGCCATGCGCCGGGCCACGGCGGCGGGCGTCACTGGGCGGCGTCGTGGACCGTCTTTCCGGCCACGAGCGTGAGGACGGCGCGACCAGAGAGCACGCGGCCGGTGAAGGGCGTGTTGCGGCACTTCGAGTGGAACGCCGTGGGCTCCACCGTCCACTGCGCCCCCGGGTCGAGTACCACGACGTCGGCCGGCGCTCCCACCGCGACCGTGCCGCCCGGCAGGTGGAAGAGGCGCGCGGGCTCGGTGCTCATCCGCGCGACGAGCTCGGGCAGGGTGAGCACGCCGCCCACGACCAGCTCGGTGTACGCGACGGCGAATGCCGTTTCGAGTCCCACGATGCCGAAGGGGGCGTCGTCGAACGCGGCCTCTTTCTCGTCGTAGGAGTGCGGCGCGTGATCCGAGGCGATGCAGTCGATCACACCCTCTTTGAGCGCAGCGCGCAGCGCCGCTACATCGGCAGCCTCGCGGAGCGGCGGGTTCATCTTGGCGTGCGTGTCGTAGCCCTCGCAGGCGTGATCGGTCAGCGAGAGATGGTGCGGCGTCACTTCGGCGGTGACGTTGGCGCCGCGCTCCTTCGCGCGCCGGATGAGCTCGACAGAGCCGCGCGTGGACATATGGCAGAGATGGACGTGACCGCCCGTCAGACCGGCGAGGAGGCAATCCCGCGCCACCATGATCTCCTCGGCGGCTGCGGGAATCCCCTTCAGGCCGAGCCGGCTCGACACGAGGCCTTCGTGCATCACGCCGCCCGCCGCGAGCGTCGGCTCCTCGCAGTGATCCGCCACCGGGAGGCCGAAGGTCCGGGCGTACTCGAGGGCGGTGCGCATCAGGTGACTCGAGGCGACGGGCCGGCCGTCGTCCGACACGGCGACCGCCCCCGCGCCGGCCATCTCGCCGAACTCGGCCAGCTTCTCTCCCCGCTGCCCGACCGACACCGCGCCGATCGGATAGACGCGCGCGAGCCCCGCCCGGACCGACTGACGCACGATGAATCCGACGGCTGCCTGGTTGTCGGTCACGGGATCGGTGTTGGGCATCGCGCACACCGCCGTGAATCCGCCGGCGACCGCGGCGCGCGCGCCGCTCGCCACCGTTTCCTCATCCTCGTTCCCCGGCTCGCGTAGATGGACGTGCACGTCCACGAGGCCGGGGGCGACGATCTTCCCCGCGACGTCCCGCACCTCCGCGCCGTCCGGCGCCGAGAGCCCCGCGCCGACCGCGGCGACCTTGCCGTCCTGCACGAGCAGGTCGGCGGGCTGATCGAGCCCGCGGCTCGGGTCGATCACCCGTCCCCCGCGGAGCAGCAGCGGCCGCGTCATTCGGTGCCCCCCCCCCCCCGCTTCGCCGCGTCGGCCAGCTCCGGCCGGCCGCCCGCCAGCAGATAGAGCACGGCCATGCGCACCGCCACGCCGTTCGTCACCTGATCGAGGATGACGCTGTGGGGTCCGTCGGCCACGCGCGAGTCGATCTCCACGCCGCGATTCATCGGGCCCGGATGCATGATGGTGATCGGGCGCGGCGAGCGCTCGAGCCGCTCCGGCGTCACGCCCCAGACGCGGTAGTACTCGCGCAGGCTCGGAATGAAGCCCTTCTCCATGCGCTCGAGCTGCAGGCGCAGCACGTTCAGCACGTCCGCCCACTCGATGGCTTCCTCGATCCGCGAGAACATGGTGACGCCCAGCTCCTCGATGCCGCGCGGCATGAGGGTGTGGGGACCGCACACGCCGACGTGGGCGCCGAGCTTCGTGAGGCCCCAGATGTTCGACCGAGCCACGCGGGAATGCTGGATGTCGCCCACGAGACAAACGTTGAGGCCTTCGATCTTGCCGTGCTTGTCGCGGATCGTCAGCAGGTCGAGGAGCGCCTGGGTGGGATGCTCGTGCTTCCCGTCGCCGGCGTTGATCACGTTGGAGCGGATGCGTTGGCCCAGAAAATCCGCCGCGCCCGAGGAGGGGTGCCGGATCACGACCATGTCGATCCGCATCGCCTCGAGGTTCTTTGCCGTATCCACCAGGGTCTCGCCCTTCGAGACCGACGAGCCGGTGGCCGCCACATTGACGGTGTCCGCCGAGAGCCGCTTTTCGGCGAACTCGAACGAGATGCGGGTGCGGGTCGAGGCTTCGAAGAAGAGGTTGACGATCGTCTTGCCCCGCAGCGCGGGCACTTTCTTGATGGGCCGCTCCGAGACCTCTTTGAAGGGCTCGGCGGTGTCGAGGATCAGCCGGATCTCGTCGGGCGTCAAATGCTCGAGCCCCGTGAGATCCTTCCCGAGGCTCGTCGTCATCGGACCAGGTCCACCTGGTCGCGGCCGTCCAGCTCCTCGACCTGGACGTCCACCCGGTCGCCGGGCCCCGTCTTGACGGCCTTGCCGACGATGTCGGCCTGGATCGGCAGCTCGCGGCCGCCGCGGTCCACAAGCACGCACAGCGAGATGCGCTTGGGGCGGCCGAAGTCGGCCAGCTCGTCCAGCGCCGCCCGCACGGTGCGGCCGGTGTAGAGCACGTCATCCACGATGACGACGTGTTTGCCGGTCAAGTCGACGGGCAGGTGGGTTTCACCGATCACGGGTGTGGGCCCCACCGTTTCCAGATCATCGCGATAGAGCGTGATGTCGAGGGCGCCCCGCGGCACGGCGACGCCCTCGTCTTTCTCGATCAGCTTCGCGATCCGCTCGGCCAGCTCGACCCCGCGCCGCTGGATCCCGACGAGCACGAGGTCCGCCGGCCCGTGGGCCAACTCGGCGACCTCGACCGCCATACGCTGCAACGCCCGCGACATGGCGCGGGCGTCGAGGAGGATCGTGCGATCGGTTTTGGGGGGCATCTCAAGGCTGAAAGGTACCTACCGATACACCGGGGTCAAAGGGGGCTCGCCCCGGAGCACCGCCTGAACGTTGGCCAGGGCGATCGCCGCCATCTTGCGCCGGGTGTCGTGCGTGGCGCTGCCGATGTGCGGCAGGAGCACCGTGCGGGGCGCGGCGAGCAGGCGGGGGTGGATCGCCGGCTCGTCGGTGTACACATCGAGCCCGGCCGCGCCCAGCCGCCCCTCGTCCAGGGCGATCGCCAGGGCTTCTTCCCGGATCAGGTCCCCGCGCGCGGTGTTCACGAGGATCGCGTCCGGCTTCATCCGGCTCAGGGCGTCGCTGTTCACGATGCCCTTCGTCTCCGGCGTGGACGGCGCGTGCAGGCTCAGGATGTCGCACTCGGCGAGGAGGCGGGGCCACTCCACGCGCACGGCCCCCGTATCGCGCTCGAAGTCGGGCTTCGCGCTGCGCGCCGCATAGAGGAGGCGGAGGCCGAACGGCACCGCGCGGCGGCCGACCGCCTGGCCGATACGCCCCGCCCCGAACAGGCCGAGGGTGCGGCCGCGCAGCTCCACTCCCAGCAGCAGCTCGGGATGCCACCCTTTCCATTGCCCGCTGCGAACCAGATCGATGGCTTCGACGAGGCGCCGAGCGCACGCGAGGATCAGCGCCCAGGTGAGGTCGGCGGTCGCGTCGGTGAGGACGTCGGGCGTGTTGGTGACGATCACTTGGCGCATTTCGGCCGCGACGACGTCTACGTTATTGTAGCCGACGGCGCAGTTGGCGATGATGCGGAGTTTGGGGAGGACCTTGAGCTCGGTGCCGCCGACCCAGCGCGACAGCAGCGGGACGATGGCGACCCAGTTACCCTTGGGAACCGACCCGTCGGCCGGGAGCCAGGTGACGTCGAGCCCCTCGAGCTGGGCGGGCTCGAGAAGGCGCTTGAGCTCGGCGGCGATGAGGACGGGGAGGCTCAAGGACGGCGAAAGACGGCGGAAGTCGGCGGAGGGCGGCGAAGACGGAGGCCGGCGGAGGGCGGCGGAAGGCGGCGAAAGGGTACGAGCCGCCAAGAATCGATGTCACCCAACGACGTCGCGCGTCCTACGCTTACCGCGACATGGCACCGTACAAGCGCTTCGTCGCCTGGAAGGAGTGTCATAGGCTCGTGCTCGAAGTGTACCAGGCGACGCAGTCCTTTCCGAAGCACGAGCTCTATGGATTGACCTCGCAAGCGCGCCGAGCGGCGTTTTCAGCAGCTGCGAACATCGTTGAGGGAGCGTCTAGAAAAGGACGGAACGAGTTCCGGCGCTTCCTCGACATCGCCCTCGCTTCACTGTCCGAACTCGAGTACGCCCTCGAGGTCGCGACCGCACTCGGATACCTGCGCCCGGAGACCGTTGCGGAACTGGAGGTCCAACAACGACGCGCCCGCTTCCTGACGTGGAAGCTCCAAGCCGCTCTCCGCGAGCCGGAGCGGTAACCTCCGCCATCGTCCGCCGACCTGCGCCGTCCTTCGGCGTCGTTCGTACCACGGACAGGGAGGGATTCGAACCCTCGATACCCTTACGGGCATACCGGTTTTCGAGACCGGCGCCTTCAACCACTCGGCCACCTGTCCTGCAAGGCTGGACAACAGGAAAACGTAAACCGTTCTCAGACGCACAGCGGTGAACAGACGGACAGGGTGGGATTCGAACCCACGAAACGGTTGCCCGTTTACACGCTTTCCAAGCGTGCGCCTTCAGCCACTCGGCCACCCGTCCAACGAGCGCTGACGCTCAGCAAGCGTCAGGGACTACAAGCTAATCGGCTCAAAACGGGCGGTGAAGTGCCGCAACCAGGGCGCCTGCTCGACCATGCGGTAGCCGCGCAGTGCCTCACGCCGCTTGGCCACTTCCGCGACCACCTCGCCGACGTAGTCGATGTGGCTCTGCGTGTAGGTGCGCCGCGGGACCGCCAGCCGCACCAGCTCCATCGGCGCTGGCGTCTCGGTCCCGTCAGGCTGCCGCTTGCCGAACATGACCGACCCGATCTCGACGCCGCGCACCCCGCCGACGCGGTACAGCTCGATCGCCAGGGACTGCGCCGGATACTGCGCGGGCGGGATGTGCGGCAGCAGCGCCTTCGCATCGAGGTACACCGCGTGGCCCCCGGGCGGCTGGACCACCGGCACGCCGGCCTGATCCGCCTTCTCCGCGAGATAGGCCGTCGAGCGTAGCCGATACTTGAGGTAGTCTTCCTCGAGCACTTCCTCGAGACCCGTCGCCACGGCCTCGAGATCGTAGCCCGCCATCCCGCCGTAGGTCGGGAAGCCTTCGGTCAGGATCAACAGGTTCCGGCACTCGGCGGCGATCTTCGGGTCGTTCATGGCCAGGAAGCCGCCGATGTTCGCCAACCCGTCCTTCTTGGCCGACATGGTGCAGCCGTCGGCCAGCGCGAACAGCTCCCGCGCGATCTGCTTCGGCGTTTTCGCGCTGTACCCTGCCTCGCGCAGCTTGATGAAGTAGGCGTTCTCCGCGAAGCGGCAGGCGTCGAGGAAGAGCGGAATGCCGTGGCGGTCGCACACCGCGCGGACGGCCCTGAGGTTCTCGAGCGACACCGGCTGCCCGCCGCCAGAGTTGTTCGTGACGGTCACCATCACGAGCGGGACGCGCTCGCGGCCCACTTCTTTGATCGTGGCCTCGAGGGCCGCGACGTCCAGGTTCCCCTTGAACGGGTGGCGCAAGGCCGGCACGCGCCCCTCCGGGATCAGGAGATCGCGCGCTTCAGCGCCGGTGTGCTCGACGTTCGCCCGCGTCGTGTCGAAGTGCGTGTTGTTGGGAACGACCTGTCCCTGCCGCACCATGACCGTGAAGAGAATGCGCTCGGCGGCCCGTCCCTGGTGCGTGGGGATCA
>Ga0326597_10000472_pt1 | contig 71398 bp, 64 predicted proteins | sample RVTome_12_FD_203789 | JGI IMG/M metagenome (GOLD analysis project Ga0326597, IMG submission 203789) | Soil microbial communities from uranium-contaminated site in the Upper Colorado River Basin, Wyoming, United States - RVT100D185 | ecosystem: Environmental > Terrestrial > Soil > Contaminated >...
GACCAACAGCGCTGTACTGGGGACCGAAAAGGGTAGCGCGAGCGTCAACACCGCCATCGAGACCGTCAACCGTGCGGGTGAAACCATCCGCGGCTTGGTTACTACAATCGACGGGGCTGCAACGGCTGCGAACCAGATCACGGCGTCGGCGGCTCAGCAGGCGACCGGCATGAGCCAGGTGCAGGCGGCTATGCAGGATATCAACCGGGCCACCGCTCAGAGCCTGGCCGCAACCAAGCAGGCAGAGCAGGCGGCGCAGGACCTGAATACCTTGGGCGGGAAGCTCAAGGCCCTGCTGGCTACGTAGGAGTGGCGCCTATGGACGACGGCGCCCTCCTTCGTAGGCTGATGAGCACGTTTCTTGGCGAGCTTTCGGAACACGTTCAGCAGCTCGAGCAGAACCTGTTGGCACTGGAACGCAACCCCGATCCACCGGCCCGGTCGGAGTTGCTCACCAACCTGTTCCGCACCGCCCACACCCTCAAGGGTGCGGCGCGATCGGTAGGCATCGAGCTGCTCGAGAAGGTCGGCCATCACTTGGAGTCGATCTTCGTCAACGCCTTGGACAGCGCGAGCAGCATGGGGCCGGAGCGCTTCGAACTTCTGTTCGCGACGGTTGACGCCATCAAAGATGCCGCCCGTCGCTTGCGCGCCGGGGAGAGCATCGAGGAGACGGCGCTCCCGCGACTCTTGCCCACGCTGCAGACCGCCACGGACACGGTCGGCGTGACACCCGAGCCCGAGCTGAACGACGTGCCGCCTGACCCCGTGGCCAGCCAAGCACCGGCAGCTGCGAACCGGGAGGAGTCGGTCCGCATCTTGTCGTCCAAGCTAGATCAGATGCTCGCGCTAGGCGGCGAGCTACTGGCCGCCCGTCGTCGCGCCGAAGGCCGTGAAGGAGACGTCGCCCACCTTCTCGACGTGGCCCGGCGCTTGGAGGCGGACTGGCGGGAAGCCGCGCGGACCCTGGGGCGATCGCCGCACCGGTCTATGGACGGAGCCGCGGTCGCGCAAGCGGCGGACGAATCCGTCCGTGCGCTCACCTCCGGGCTGGAGCGCTCCACGCACAGCCTTCAGTGGCTGGCGCGGCGGCTGGAGGGTCTGGCAACGGAGTTGGCCGCCGATCGTAAGGCCCTCGATCAGGTAGTAGTGCCGCTGGACACGGAACTCTTGCACACGAGGTTGGTGCCGTTCGCTGAAGCGTGCGAGGGCTTCGAACGTGCGGTACGTGACCTTGCCCTTGCCGGCAACAAGAACATCGACCTAATCGTCGATGGGGGCGAAATCGAGATCGACCGTTTGGTCGTCGAAGGGATCAAGGATCCCCTCCTCCACCTGCTCCGGAATGCCGTCGACCACGGCGTGGAAACCCCGGCGGTCCGCGCCGCGGCCGGCAAGTCGGAGCGTGGCGAAGTTCGGGTAAGTGCCGCTCTGCGAAATGGACGCGTCGAGATCGTCGTCGCCGATGACGGCCGCGGTTTCGACCTCGACGCAATCGGTGAGCAGGCACGCAGGCGCGGCCTGTCCGTGCCGACGGGGGATGAGGAAGTCGCGCGGCTGGTGTTCGCGCCAGGGTTTTCGACTGCCTCTGCCGTGACCACGGTCTCAGGTAGGGGCGTTGGCCTGGACGTGGTGAAGAGCGGGGTCGAGTCCCAGCGTGGCACCGTCGGCTTCAGCTTCGAGGCCGGACGAGGTACACGCTTCGTGCTTAACGTTCCGCTGACCCTGACGAGGTTGCGGACACTATTGATCGTGGCGGGTGGCCAGACCTACGCATTCGACAGCGCCGACGTGCGCACCCTCGTGCGCGCCGGTTCGGACGAGTTGCGGACGGTGGAAGGTCGCGATGTGCTCATGCTGAACGGCGCACCCATTCCCGTCGTGTTCCTGGCCGAAGCGCTCGGCCGACCGGCACGCAAGGGGTCGCAGCCGGGGGGCAAGGTGCCGGTCGTCGTTCTCGAGGCGGGCACCGAGCGTGCGGCGTTCGCAGTGGACGAGCTGTTGGCCGAGCAGGAGGTGGTGGTCAAGGACCTTGGTGCGAGGCTTCGCAGCGTTCCGAACGTCGCCGGCTCGACCATATTGGCCACTGGGCGGATTGCGTTGATCCTGAATGCCGCCGACCTGGTGCGAGCGGCCCTCGCCGGTGCTTCGCTCCAGGCGTTCTCGGCAGCTCTTTCCGAGCCGCCTGCCGAGGCTAAGAAGCGCTTGCTGGTGGTCGAGGACTCGGTAACCACCCGTACCCTCGTCAAGGGCATCCTGGAGGCGGCCGGCTTCGAGGTGTCGACGGCCGTCGACGGTATGGACGCGTGGCAGAGCCTGCAAGAGAGCGGCGTCGATGTGGTCGTCAGCGACGTCGAGATGCCCCGCATGGACGGCTTCGCGCTGACCGAAGCGATCCGTGGTTCGCGGCGTTTTCAAGGCCTTCCGATCATCCTCGTCACGGCCATGGAGACGGAACAGGACAGGCTACGCGGCATGGAGGCGGGTGCGGACGCCTACCTCGTCAAGAGCTCGTTCGATCAGATCGACCTGATCCGAACCATCGAGCAGGTCCTGTGAGGGTGGCATGATCCGGGTACTGGTCGTCGAGGACTCCGCGACCGCGCGCGCCTTCCTGGTCGCCCTTCTCAGCACCGAACCCGGGGTCGTGATCGCGGGCGAGGCGACGAACGGCTTGGAGGCGGTCGCGGCTACCAAGCGCCTAAGGCCCGACGTGATCCTCATGGACATCAACATGCCCGAGATGGACGGCTTCGAGGCGACGAAGTGGATCATGCGTGAGTCCCCGACGCCGATCGTCGTAATGTCGGCCACGACCGACGTGCGGGACGTCACCGTCTCGATGCGTGCACTACGGGCGGGTGCCCTGGCCTTGCTGGAGAAGCCGTCGGCCGCGGGTCCCGCGAGGCTCGACGGCTCCATTTTCCAGTTCGTGTCGACGGTCAAGGCTATGGCAGCGGTGAGAGTCGTGCGCCACCGCCAAGAACGAAGCGTGCCCGCACCTCTCGTGAGCGCCGCTCAGGCGATGCGCGAACCGCGGGTGATCAGCGTAGCCGCCTCTACGGGAGGGCCTGCGGCGCTAGGAAGGATCTTGTCGGAACTGCCCGCCTCGTTTCCGGTACCGATCCTGGTGGTTCAGCACATTGCGCAAGGCTTCGTCGAAGGATTCGTCGCCTGGCTCGACGCCATGTCCGCTCTCAGCGTCAAGGTGGCAGAGCAGGGCGAGCTGGTGGCGCCAGCCACCGTGTACGTGGCCGGCGACGGGCGTCACATGGGCGTCTCCGACGCTCTGCGTATCGTGCTCGATGGGGCCACGCCCATAGGCGGCTTCAGGCCGTCCGCCTCCTACTTGCTCGAGTCGGCAGCCGCGGCGTACGGCGAGACCACCCTAGCCGTGATTCTGACAGGGATGGGCCACGATGGTGTCGAAGGATTGCGCGCCGTACGTTCCGCCGGCGGCCGCATTCTCGTTCAGGATGAGGCGACGTCCGTAGTCTTTGGGATGCCTGGTTCCGTCATCGCCGCCGGTCTGGCGGACGAAGTCCTACCGTTGTCGGCGATCGGCCGGTCGCTGCTCGAGATCTGCGGGCAGACGCGCCAAAGTGAAGGGTAGGGGAATGGCAACGATTGCTCGCATCCTGATCGTCGAGGACAGCCCGACCCAAGCCGAACGGTTGAAGGCAGTCCTGGAGGCAGGCGGCTTCAACGCCGAGGTCGCGACCGATGCGGAGGACGCCTTCAAGCACCTGCACGCTGCGTCCTTCGACATGGTGATCTCCGACATCGTCATGCCTGGCCTGTCGGGTTACGAGTTTTGCCGAAGCATCAAGGCGAACCCGCAACTGAGCGGAATCCCCGTGATTCTGCTCACCAGCCGCAAGGATCCCATGGACATCTTCGAGGGACTCGAGTGCGGCGCTGACAGCTTCTACACGAAGCCATACGATCCGGAGCTCCTGATCGAGCGGATCCGCCACATTCTCTACAACAAGAGCCTGCGCTCCCAGGGCAAACTCAGGGCCGGATTCGAGCTCGAATTCTTCGGCAAGACCTTCACCATCAGTTCGGACAAGGAGCAGATCCTCGATCTGCTGATCTCGACCTTCGAGGACATCGTCCACACCAACGCACAGCTCGAGAAGAGTCGCGATGAACTGGCGCAAACGAAGGCCAAAGTCGAAGAGTACGCCCGGCGGCTCGAAGGCCGCGTGCGTAGTTCGGAAGAGACACATCGCACCATCCTTGAGAGTGTCAGCGAAGGGATCAGCAGCAGCGACGAGCAAGGCATCCTCGAAACCTTCAACTCTGCAGCCCAGACCATCTTCGGGTACCAGCCCGATGAGGTCATCGGCAAGAACTTCAACGTCTTGATGCCCGAGCCGTACCGATCTCAGTACGACGCCGACGTGATCGACTACCTGCGCACTGGAGATAGAAAAGTCATCAGTGCTGGCCCGCGCGAGGCCGAGGGCCTGCGCAAGGATGGCTCGGTGTTCCCGCTCTATTTGAACGTGACCGAGGTGACGGTCGACGGCCGCCGGACCTTCGTCGGCGTCACACGGGATCTCACCTCGGAGAAGGAAACCCAACAGAAGTTGCGGCACGCCCAGAGAATGGACGCCGTCGGCCAGCTCGCCGGAGGGATTGCCCACGATTTCAACAATTTGCTCACGGTGATCCTTGGAAGCGTCGAACTGCTCGAGTTGGAGCTCTCGTCCGACAGTCAAGCGTTGGTGGACGCCATTCGTCGTGCTGCCAGTCGAGGTGCGGACTTGACCCGAAAACTCCTCGCCTTTTCGCGCCGGCAAATGCTCGAGTACAAGGTGTGCGACGTCGCCGCGCTGGTCGACGGCATGGAAGGGTTGCTTCGTCGCACCCTCGGCGAGACCATTCGCGTCGAGACATCCGTACCATCCGGCCGATGGCTATCTCGAATCGACGAATCGGAGTTCGAGAATGCGCTGCTCAATCTGGCCATCAACGCCCGGGACGCCATGCCTGAGGGCGGTACGCTCACCATCGAGATCGGCCAGCAGCACTTGGACGAAGATTACGCTGCCCGCCACGCCGACACCACGCCCGGCGACTACATCGTGGTTGCCGTCTCCGACACCGGTGTGGGTATCCCCGAACACCAGCTGGAGCGTGTGTTCGAGCCGTTCTTCACGGCCAAGCAGGAGGGTCAGGGCACGGGCCTCGGTCTTAGCATGGTCTATGGCTTCATCAAGCAGTCGGGAGGTCACATCAACATCTACAGCGAAGAAGGACACGGCACGACGGTGCGGATGTACTTGCCTATCAGTGAATCCCAGCAAGAGAGGCATCGAGACAAACCCGAAATCACCACCGAGTCGTTCGCCCACCAAGCGGTACGTGTTCTCATCGTGGACGATGATGACGATGTGCGGCGGCTCGGTTCTGCGCTCTTACGCCAGTTGGGGTGCCATGTGATCGAAGCGGACGACGCCGCGCAGGCGCTGGACCTGCTCGAACGACATGACGACATCGACGTGCTGTTCACCGACGTGGTGATGCCCGGTGAAATGAGCGGCGTCGACTTGGGGACCGTCGCGCTCAGGCGCTGGCCAAACCTGAAGATCTTGTTCTGTTCAGGTTACGCGGCGGCCGCGGCCGTAACGATAAACGGCCTTGCTGGCGGCGCCACCTTCATCAGCAAGCCCTACCTGAAGGCCGACCTGGCGCGCAAACTCCAGCAAGTACTGCGTGATCCAGCATGAGTAATCCAGCGCGGACCAATGCGCGGGTTCTCGTGTTCGACGATGAACCGGACGTGGGCGCGTTCCTCCGAGAGGTTGCTAGACGATCGGGCTTCGACGCGTTCGCTGCGGACAACGAGGACGACTTCTGGTTGCACCTTGACGTGATCGATCCTGGCATGATCTTCCTAGATTTGAAAATGCCTCGCGTAGACGGTGTCGAGGTGCTTCGGACGCTGGCCCAAAGGAGGTGCCGTGCCCACATCGTATTGATCAGCGGTGCCGATTCTCGGGTATTGCAGACCGCAGTAACAATGGGCAACGACAGCGGGCTCAGTATGCTCGGAAGCCTGCAGAAGCCGATCGAGCTAACTGTGCTTCGCGAGTTCCTCGAAGGGATCTCGGCGAGCGTCATGCCGCCAGGCGTGAACGAGTTGCGCAAGGCGATCGACGCCAATGAGATCATCGCCCACTACCAGCCCAAGGTCGGCCTAGCGACCGAGCGCCCTTGGAAGATTTCGGGTTGCGAGGCGTTGGCGCGCTGGGACCACCCTGAACGCGGATTGCTCGGTCCCGACACCTTCATCGCGGTCGCTGAAGAAGCCGATCTCATCGGACCTCTGACCGACGCGATCCTGCGCCAAGCCGTCGCGAGACTTTCCGCGTGGCGAAGCCAAGGTTTCCCGCTTACGATTGCCGTCAATGTCTCACCGCTCCTCTTCGCCGATGTCACCCTTCCAGACCGCTTTAACGACACGTGTAGGTCCCACGATGTCGATCCCGCATGGGTGACGCTCGAGGTGACAGAAAGCGGCGCCATGAAGGACGTTTCCGTGACGGCGGACATCCTGACGCGCTTCAGGCTGAAAGGGTTTGGCGTGTCGATCGACGATTTTGGGACCGGCTACTCCTCGCTGGTTCAGCTCCACCGGATGCCGTTCAACGAAATGAAGATCGACAAGTCTTTCGTTATCGAGAGTGATGGGAACCAGGAGGCTGTCCAGATCATCCGGGCCATCGCCGGCCTGGCCCACAGCCTGAATCTGAGGCTGTGCGCAGAAGGGGTCGAATCCGACAAGGCGCTCGCGCTTGTGCGCGAGGTCGGTTGTCACGTGGCGCAGGGTTTCCTGATAGGCAAACCGATGCCCGCGGACGACCTGGAACACATGCTGGGCGAGGCTTGATTCTGAACCGCCCCTTCACTTCCGGAGAGCTCACCTCGTGAAGGGATGGTTTTCGTAGGTACGTCCGTAAACTGCTTGTCTGAACTACACTGTTTCGTGTCACTCATGCGGCATGAGTTGGGGTCCAGGCATGCCCGACCTTGATCGCGGCGTTGAGGATTACCAGGAGTTTGCGGACGCGTCAACGCCCGCCGAACCTGCGACGCTTGCCGCGCTTCTTGCCGCCGTCACGGTTCATGGGTGCCAGAACGGCGGTCTGCCATATGGGATGGATCCGTTCGAGGCGGCCCGCCGAACGCTCGAAGCGATCGAGCCGGGCCACTCTTGGATCCTCGATCCTCACCCATCGCGAGCGTCCCATGACCCGCCACCACCTCGTCACGACGTCGTGACCGCTGTCGACAGCCTGGCAGATGCGACCGGACGCGCGCGCCGGTCACGGACGCGTCCCTACCAGGGGCGTACCTTCACAGGAAGCACCGGGGAGGAGAGTAGCTCGCAGCGATGCAAGGTGAGTTCCGTCTAGACACGAATCTGGTGATCTTGCTGGTGTGGATCGCAGTCATGTCGCTCGCGTTCCAGTGGACGCTTCGGCGCGCCAACGCGCGGTACGCCGACGCCTACATGACGGCGATCGAGGCTGGCGAGGCGCACAGCGTCGCTTGGTACCAGCGCTGCGGGCGCGGAGTCCGCAAGGTACTGGCGTTCGAAGGCTCGAACTGGTGCATCGACCGGTCCGTGCTGGACCGAATCGCTGCGCAACGATGAGGCCGGGAGGCGGCACCGGCACAGCTCGCATCGGGCCGATTCGCGCCGGGGAAGCGGGGGTCGCGTGCTATCGTCACGCCATGCTCGAACCGCAGGTCGATCTCTACGGTGCAGCGCTCGCGCGCGTCCAGGAGCGGCTCGCGGAGCTGCTCGACCGCAGCCGCGCGAGATACTCGCTGGTGGTCGATCGAAAGGGGTTCGTGTTGCTCCACGCCGAGGCTTTGGGCGCTCCGAACCCGCCGTCGCTCGACTCGCTGGCCACGCTGGTGGCGTCGAACCATTCCGCCAACGCTGCGATCGCCAAGCTGTTCGGCGCCGGTAGTTTTCGCGAGATGGTCCAGCAGGGCGACGAGGTCGGAACCTACGTCGAGGAGCTCGGGCCGGACGCGCTGCTGGTGGTCGTGTTCGCCGGCGACGCGGCGCTAGGCCGAGTCAAGGTGCACGCGCAGCGGGCCGCCACCGAGATTCGCACTGAGCTGGCCGGCCTGCGTGAAGTGGACGCCCCTAAGCTGAAGCTCGACCAGGCGTGGAGCGACGGCGCGGAGAAGCTGCTGGACGGCCTGTTCGGACCGAGGGACGCATGAGCACCATCAACTTCTCCGCGCGCGAGGTCAACTTCAAGATCGTCTACTACGGTCCCGGCCTGTCTGGTAAGACCACCAACCTCAAGATGATCTACGAGCGGGTGCCGGGCGACTCGAAGGGCGAGATGGTCAGCCTGGCGACGGAGGACGAACGTACGCTCTTCTTCGACTTCCTGCCGCTGGACCTGGGAACCGTCAACGGGTTCAAGACCCGCTTTCACCTGTACACCGTTCCCGGTCAGGTGTTCTACAACTCGTCGCGCAAACTGATATTGCGCGGCGTCGACGGGATCGTCTTCGTCGCCGACAGCGCCCCCAACCGACTTCGTGCCAACGCCGAGAGTTTCCGCAACCTGCGCGAGAACCTGCTCGAGTACGACTTGCGGCTCTCCGAGATTCCGCACGTGATTCAGATCAACAAGCGCGACCTGCCCGATGCGTTGCCGGAGGAAATGGTCCGCAAGGTGCTCGATCCGAGGGAAACGGTGCCGGCCTACCCGGCTGTGGCCGCCCGCTTCGAAGGGGTGTTCGAGCCGCTGCGCGGCGTGTCCAAGCTGGTGCTCGAAAAACTCGCTCAAAAGAGTTGACGGGTCTCCAGGAAACCGGTCGGTGCGACGTCCTGAGCGGCGCTCCGTGCATTCACCGCCCGGTGGTAGCGTGCGCGCATGAATACCACCCCACTCACCGAGGCGCACGAGGCGCTCGGGGCGCGCATGACCGACTTCGCCGGAACGCGCATGCCGCTTCAGTACCCGACCGGGATAGCTCAGGAGCACATCGCCGTGCGCGAAGCGGTCGGCGTGTTCGACGTGAGCCACATGGCCGAGCTGCGCATCTCCGGCGCGGGAGCCCTGGAGCTGTTGCGCTTCGCTCTGTTGAACGACGCTGCTAAGCTGCGCGTCGGCCGCGCGCACTACACCATGATCCCCAACGACTCTGGTGGCCTGATCGACGACGCCTACCTCTACCACCTGAGGGAGCACGACTGGCTGGTGGTCGCCAACGCCGCCAACCGCGGCGCCGTCGCGGAGCGCCTCTCCAGCTTGGCGTCCGGCCGCGACGCGGTCGAGGTTCGTGACGTCAGCGACCTTTGGTCCCTGCTGGCGGTCCAGGGGCCTGGCGCTGCTGTGCTGCTCGACCGGCTGATCGACGCCGACCTGACCGCCGTCCGCAAGAACGACACCCTGTCCGCGGGGTTCGCCGCTTCGCCGGTACGCTTGGCGAGAACCGGTTACACCGGCGAGGACGGGTTCGAGCTGTTCGTCCGGCCGGCCGACGTGGTGGAGGTCTGGAACGCGGTCACGGCGGCGGGCGCGGTTCCGTGCGGCCTGGGCGCGCGCGACAGCTTGCGGCTCGAGGCGGGCTTCCCGCTGTTCGGGCACGAGCTCGGCCCGGCAAGCGACCCGCGTTGCACCCCGTTCGGTTGGGTGGTGAAGGACAAGGCGTTCGCTGGGCGTGAAGCGTACGGCGAGGCGTCGTGCGCCCGCCGGTTGGTTGGCCTGCGGCTACTGGGTAGGGGCATCGCGCGCCAGGGATACCGGGTCCTGAAGAACGGTGCACACGTGGGGGACGTGACCAGCGGAACCATCTCCCCTCTCACGCGTGACAGCATCGCTTTCGCGTGGCTGGACGCCGAACTGGCGGAGCCGGGCAGCGAGGTCGCGGTCGAGATCCGTGCGCAACAGGTGTCCGCGACGCTGGTGGAACCCCCGTTCTTCCGGCCCGACGCGCGAGTATCGTGAGGAGAGCCGCCGAGCGGTGGTGGCGCGAGGAGGATTCATGAACATTCCTGAGACGCTTCGGTACGCCCGCACCCACGAGTGGGTATCGGAACCCGAAGGCGGTGTCGTGACGGTCGGAGTCAGCGATTTCGCGCAGGATCAGCTCGGCGACGTGGTGTTCGTCGAGCTTCCCAGCGTCGGGCAGACGGTGGCGGCCGAGGATGCCGTCGCGGTGGTCGAGAGCGTCAAGACCGCAAGCGACATCTACGCGCCCGTCTCCGGCACGATCACGGAGGTCAACGACGCGCTCGAGCAAGCACCCGAGGCTATCAACGAAGCGCCGTACCAGGCGGGCTGGCTGTTCCGGATCGAAGCGACCGATTCGGCCGAACGGGAGGGGCTCCTGGACGCGGCCGCGTACCGGGCGGCGTGCGAAGAGGAGTCGTAGTGCGCTACACCCCGCACACCGACGGCGACGTCCAACGGGCGCTCGACACGATCGGGGTGGATTCGGTCGACGAACTGTTCGAGAGCGTCCCAGCCTCCCTGTTGGATCCGCCCATCGAACTGCCCGCGCCGCTCGACGAGACGCAGCTGCTCGACCAGCTGCGGCGGCTCGCCGCGAAAGACGACACCCTCAGCCCGTCGTTTCTCGGCGGTGGCGTGAGGAGGCACTTCCTCCCCACGGTGACGCGTCACCTGGCGATGCAACCTGCCTTCGTGACGGCTTACACTCCGTACCAGCCGGAGGTTTCGCAGGGGGTCCTGCAAGCCACCTTCGAGTACCAGACGGTGATGAGCGAGCTGACCGGCCTGCCGGTCTCGAACGCCAGCATGTACGACGGCGCCAGTGCCGCGGCCGAGGCTGCACTGCTGGCGATGCGGGCGACGGGCCGGGACCGCATCGTGGTTTCGCGCGGGGTTCACCCGCACGCGCGGCAGGTGCTCTCCACCTACCTGCGGCCGCTCGCAGCGCGCATCGACGTGCTCGATCTAGACGACCTCGTCACGCCACTCCCTGACGAGCTCGACGCTGCGGCCGCACTTATCGTTCAGAACCCCAACTATCTCGGACGGGTCGAGCAGCTCGACGGCTTCGCAGAGGCCGCCCAGCAGGCGGGCGCGCTGTTCGTCGCGGTGGCTGATCCGCTCTCGCTGGCGCTGCTCCGTACGCCCGGCGAGGCGGGTGCGGACGTCGCCGTAGGCGACGGTCAGACGCTCGGTAACCCACTGCAGTTCGGGGGGCCGCACTTCGGGTTCATGGTGGTAACCGAGCGGTTGCAACGTCAGCTGCCCGGCCGGCTGGTCGGCCAGACCGTAGACGCGGATGGCCGGCGGGGCTTCGTGCTGACCCTGCAGGCCCGCGAGCAACACATTCGCCGAGGCAAGGCCAAGTCGAACATCTGCTCGAATCACCAACTCGCGGCGCTGATGGCGACCATCAACGTCGCTGCGCTGGGGCCGCAGGGCCTGCGCGAGATGGCCGAAGGGACGGTCCGCAACGCGCACGCACTGGCCGCCCGACTCGCTGAGGGAGGGTATCCCGTGTTGAACGACGGGCCGTTCTTCGCCGAAGTGCCGATGCGCGTTTCGCGCGACCCGCGCGAGGTGCGGCGCGACCTGCATCGGGCCGGAGTGCGGGCCGGTCTGCCGATCGGGGCGGAGTACGGTTTGGGACACGCGATCCTGTTGAGCGCCACCGAGCTGACTCGGGAGGTAGAGGTGGACGCCCTGCTTGTAGCGCTGGCGCAGGTGGGCGAGCGTCCCCGGGAGGCGACCCGTGGCTGAGAGCGACTTCCCGCTGATCTTCGAACGTTCGCGCTCGGGACGGCGTGGCGTGCGTCCACCGCAGGTGGACGGCCCCCCGGTCGAGGGGTTGCTGGGAGAAGGTGCACTGCGTCAGGCACCGCTGCGGCTCCCCGAGGTCTCCGAGCTGGACCTGGTACGGCACTACACCGGGCTCGCCCAACGCCAGTTCTCGATCGACGCGAACGTCTACCCGTTGGGCAGCTGCACCATGAAGTACAACCCGAAGGTGCACGAGGAGGCGGCGGCGCTGTTCGCCGACGTGCACCCCGAACAGGACCCCGAGTCTGCGCAAGGCGTACTCGAGCTGCTGTTCGAGCTTAAACAGGGGCTGGCCGAAATCACTGGGATGGACGAGATCAGTCTGCAACCGGCCGCCGGAGCGCACGGCGAACTGACCGGCATCCTGATGATCCGCGCCTACCACCAGGCTCGCGGCGAGGATCGCCAACGCCGCGTCGTGATCGTTCCGGACGCCGCCCACGGAACCAACCCGGCGACGGCGGGGATGGTCGGATACAACGTCGTCGAGGTGCCCACCGGAGCGGACGGAGAGGTCGACCTGAGCGCCTTTCGCGCGGCCCTCGGTGCGGACACGGCAGCGGTGATGCTTACCAACCCAAGCACGGTAGGGATCTTCGAATCACGCATCCTCGAGATCGCCGAGGCCGCCCACGAGGTGGGTGCCCAGCTGTACTACGACGGCGCCAACCTGAACGCGATTGTCGGCAAGGCTCGCCCGGGCGACATGGGGTTCGACGTCGTCCACCTGAATCTGCACAAGACCTTCACGACTCCGCACGGCGGTGGCGGTCCAGGCACCGGACCGGTCGGCGTAAAGGCCCACCTGGCCCCCTACCTGCCGGTTCCGCTGCTACGCCGTGACGACGCCGGGTACCGGTTTTTCGACGACCGTCCCGACTCGATCGGTCGGATGCGCAGCTGGTACGGCAACGTCGGCAACCTCGTCCGCGCCTACGCCTACCTGCGTTCCCTCGGCACGGCCGGCCTGGCGGACGTGGCGGAAATGGCGGTGCTGAACGCGAACTACCTGCGCGTACTGATGCGGGACGAAGGTTTCGCCAGCGCCTACGAGCGCACCTGCATGCACGAGTTCGTCGCCCGCCCGCCGGACGGGATGCGCACCTTCGACGTGGCCAAGGCCCTGCTCGACGAGGGCATGCACCCGATGACGGTGTACTTCCCGCTCAATGTGAAGGAGGCGATGATGGTCGAGCCGACCGAAACCGAGTCGCTCGAGACGCTCGACGCGTACGCAGCCGCGCTTGGAACCATTCTGCGTCGCGCCCGAGCCGAACCTGGCTGGTTGGAAGGGGCTCCGCGCACCACGCCGGTGCGACGCTTGGACGAGGTGGGTGCAGCAAGACGGCCACTGCTTCGCTGGACACCACCGGACTGAGGAGGCGGTCGGGGCAACTTCAGCTGGCGCAGCCGCTGCTACCTTCGCCGTCGGGAGCGTCGGACCCGTCGGTCCGGAAGCTGCTGCCGCAGCCGCAACTGCTGGAAGCGTTCGGGTTGTGCACCGAAAAGCCGCCGCCCATCATGTTCTCGATGTAGTCGACCTCGCTGCCAGCCAACAGCGGCCAGCTCATCTTGTCGACCACCAGGCGAACGCCTTTGTCCTCGAACTCGTGGTCGCCTTCGAGCCGGCGATCGTCGATCGCCATGCCGTACATGTAGCCGCTACAGCCGCCGGACTTGACGAACACGCGGATAGCCGCCTGGTTCTCGCGCTGGGCGAGAAGTGCGGCGGCACGACCCGCCGCCGCGTCGGTCAAAGTCATGGCCTCATGGGTCGCCTGCATCGTATTGGCGTGATCGCTGCTCGCTTGCGTCGTGCTCATTGGACCCCCTTCTGGCAGAACTTCTTCTGGAGGCGAGGATAGCAGAGCGACGCACTTGGGTAGCGTGCCGTGCGACGTCTTGGCAGGCTCCGGGTGGTCTGGTATGCTCCCCTCCGCCTTGCGCGTATGGCGCTTGGGCGTATAGCTCAGTCGGTAGAGCGGCGGTCTCCAAAACCGTAGGTCGGGGGTTCGAGTCCTCCTGCGCCCGCCAGCTGGCATCGCGGCGGATCCGCCACCCCGGGTCCGCCGCGCGTCGATCTGACCCGGTCGATCCGAACCGTGCCGAATCGTGGCGCCGCAGCGGAGAACGAGCTGTCCCCGTGCTAGCATCCTGGGCGTGAGGAACCCGCTCTTGCGAGCCCATCGCGGCCTTCTGTCCTTCCGTCTGCTGGCCGCCAGTCTCCTGCTCGTGACCGCGTTCGGCGTGGGCTTCGGGCAGGATACCGACGCCGTTTGGATCCTCCCGATCGACACCGAGATCACCCCCGCCACCGCCCAGTTCGTCGCCTCGCGCATCGAGCTGGCCTCCCAGGAGCGTCCCCTCGCCCTTCTGCTCAGGATCGACACGCCCGGCGGGCGGGTCGACTCGATGCAGCGCATCGTCGACGCGATACTCAACGACGCGCGCGTGCCGGTCCTCGCGGTGGTTCGCAACGCGTTCAGCGCGGGTGCACTGATCGCCATGTCGGCCGAACAGCTCGCCATGCTGCCAGGCGCTTCGATCGGAGCGGCCCTGCCGATCACCGTGGGTGTCGGTGGCGCCAGCGCGGTCGACGAGAAGTTCAACTCCGCGGTGCGTGGGCAGTTCCGCAGCGTGGCCGAGGCGCGTGGCCGCAACGCCGCGGTGGCCGAGGCGATGGTCGACCCGAGCCGCGAGATTCCCGGGCTCTCCGCCCGGGGCGAGCTGGTGACCCTGAGCGCCGACGAGGCGGTAGACAACGGGATCGCCGACCTGGTCGCCAGCGACCTGGACGACGCACTGCGAGCCTTCGGGTACGGCGGCGTGCGTACCGTCACGCTTCAGCGGAACCTGACCGAACGGATCGGCACGCTGCTGGCGGGACCGATCGTGGCGGGCGTGCTGCTTGTGATCGGGCTGGGCGGACTCGTCATCGAGTTCTTCAGTCCCGGTTTCGGGATCCCCGGCGCGATCGGAGTGATCGCCCTGGCGCTGTTCGCGACCAGTGCGTTCGTCGCCACGCCGGCCGGAATCGTCGACGTGTTGTTGATCCTCGGCGGTTTGCTGCTGCTGGCGCTGGAAGCGTTCGTCATCCCAGGATTCGGGGTGGCCGGCGTGCTGGGCCTCGCGGCGATCGTCGCTGCGGTGATCCGTATCTTTCAGGACGACGCCGTCACGGTGTTGGCGACCGCCGCCATCGGAGGCGGCGTGCTGCTCGGCTTCCTGCTGTGGCTGCTTCCGAACACCGGTCTCGGCCGGCAGTTGACCCTGTCCGAACGTATCGGTGGTGGGATGGCCGGAGCTGGCGCAAGCTCGGGAACCGGGTCGTCGGCGGTAGCGCTCGACCCTGAGCGGGCCAAGCTGGTCGCGGACCGCTCCGACCTGCTCGGGCAGCGCGGCCGAGCCCTCTCCGACCTTCGTCCCGCCGGCGTCGCACGCTTTGGTAGTGAACGCGTCGACGTCGTCAGCGACGGCGACTACGTCGCAGCCGGCAAAGACCTGATAGTGCTTCGAGTCGAAGGTAACCGCGTGGTCGTGCGCGCAGCCGACGCCTTCCAAGACGACCAACCCACCGACGCTTGACCCCCTAGGAGGATCCATGAGCATCGACCTTCCGTTCCTGATCATCGCTGGCGCCATCATCCTGTTCTTCCTGACCCTGTTCACCTTCATTCCGGTTGGCCTGTGGATCGCAGCGATCTCGTCCGGGGTTCGCGTCAGTCTGATCAGCCTGGTGGCGATGCGGCTGCGGCGCGTTCCGCCCGCCAAGATCATCAATCCGCTAATCAAGGCCGAGAAGGCCGGTCTCGACGTCGAGCAGAATCAGCTCGAAGCGCACTTCCTCGCAGGTGGGAACGTCGACCGGGTGGTCAACGCGTTGATCGCGGCCGATAAGGCGCGTATCGCCCTTCCGTTCGACCGAGCTGCCGCCATCGACCTCGCCGGGCGAGACGTGCTCGACGCGGTGAAGGTCTCGGTCAACCCGCGCGTGATCCAAACGCCCAACGTCAGCGCAGTCGCCAAGGACGGCATCGAGCTGATCAGCACCGCGCGCGTCACCGTGCGTGCCAACCTCGAGCGGCTCGTCGGCGGTGCCGGCGAGGAGACGATCATCGCGCGTGTCGGTGAGGGGATCGTCTCCTCTATCGGATCGAGCGATTCGCACAAGAGGGTGCTCGAGAACCCCGACAGCATCAGCAAGACGGTGCTGCAGAAGGGTCTCGACTCGGGAACCGCGTTCGAGATCCTTTCGATCGACATCGCCGACGTCAACGTCGGCCGCAACATCGGGGCGCAGCTCCAGACCGACCAGGCCGAGGCGGACAAGCGTGTCGCGCAGGCCAAGGCCGAAGAGCGGCGTGCCATGGCGGTCGCCGCCGAGCAGGAGAACCGCGCCCGCGTCGAGGCGATGCGCGCCAAGGTCGTGGAGGCCGAGGCGGAAGTGCCTCTCGCCATGGCGGAAGCGTTCCGGAGCGGGAACATGGGCGTGATGGACTACTACCACATGCGCAACATCGAGTCGGACACCGACATGCGGCGCGGCATCGCAGACGCTAGTGACAACGCCTCCGAGGACGAAGAGATTCGGTGAGCTTCGACGACCTCCTACCCCTGCTGTTGGTCGCCTTCTTCGTGGTAAACGCGGTCTTGCGACGTCGGCGCGCCGGCAGAGGGCGCGGAGCGACCGGTTCCGGCGGGCAGGCAAGCCAGGAAACGCCGCCCGGAGGCGCCCAGGACGAGCTGACGCGGCGGCTCGAAGAGGCCCGGAAACGGATCCGCGAGGCGAGCGAAACGCGTTCGGCCGATGCCAGCCCCCAGCGCTCCACTGCCACCCCGGCGTCCACGCCTACAGCCGCAGCACGCCCGACTGTCGCACCTGCGACCGGCTTCCTCGGGCGCGAGGGCACCGTCCCGGAGAGGGCCGCACCTGCCCCGCTCGAAGCTGGCTTCCTCGGTCGTGAGGGGTCCCCGCGTCCGCCGCGGGCGCGGCGGGGCGCCAACCGCGAGATCGACCGCACGACACCTGCCACGCAGCGCCGGTCCGCTAGACTGCCGTCCGCGTTACGGATCGATACGAGTCCGGACGAGGTAGCGCGCGGGATGGTGTGGAGCGTCGTGCTAGGTCCGCCCGTCAGCGCACGCCGCCGGAGGAGGATGGCATCGCAACGTCGGTCACGCTGAAGCTTCGCAGCCCCACGGAGGCGATCCGCCTCTTTGGTCGCAACGACGAGAATCTGAAACTGTTGCGCCGCCGACTTGGAGCGAAGGTCGTGGCTCGAGGCGACGAACTTCGCTTGAGCGGCGAGGCGAGCGCGGTCGAGGAGGCGGAGCGCACCTTCAGAACCCTGCTGGGCACGATCCGCAGCGGTGGTGACGTGAGCCTCACCGAGCTCGAGCATAGCGACCTGGCCGACCTCGACGCGAGCGAAGCGACACCTGACGAGGGGGCGCCCTCCAGCGCCGATGCGCGGCTGCCAGGCCGGCACAAGCCGAAGACCGCCGGTCAGCGCCGCTACGTCGCCGCGATCGCCTCGAGCCCGATCACCTTCGCCATCGGGCCGGCCGGTACCGGCAAGACCTACCTGGCGGTGGCGATGGCGGTGCAGGCGTTGCTTGCCAAGCGGGTCAAGCGGATAATCCTCACCCGGCCCGCAGTCGAGGCGGGCGAGAAGCTCGGTTTCCTGCCCGGCGACCTGCAAGCCAAGATCGACCCGTACCTGCGACCCCTCTACGACGCTCTTTACGACATGCTGCCGGCAGAGCGTGCCGAACAGCACCTCGAGTCAGGCGTGGTCGAGGTTGCGCCGCTGGCGTTCATGCGGGGGCGCACTCTGAACGACGCCTTCATCATTCTCGACGAGGCGCAGAACACCACCGGCGAGCAGATGAAGATGTTCCTCACCCGGATGGGGTTCGGCAGCACCGTTGTCGTGACCGGCGATATCACGCAAACCGACCTTCCCGTCACGATCGACAGTGGGCTACGGGTCGCGCAGCGGATCCTAGCCGACATCGAGGGGATCTCGTTCGTCACCTTCGACAAGAGCGACGTGGTGCGCCATCCGTTGGTCGCACGGATCATCCGCGCGTACGAGATGGTTGGTTGAGGTGACGCGGCAACGCGCCCGCCGCCGCCAGAGGCCAGGACCGACGCGGTTCTGGCCGACCGTGATCGCCCTGCTCATTCTCGCTGCGCTGCTCTACAGCGTGTACGGACAGCGGCGTGCGATTCCCCTCAGCGTAGGTGAGCCCAGCCCGGAGACGTTCGTGGCGCCTGCCGATCTGCAAGTCGCCGACCCGCTTGCAACCGAGCGCAGACGCCAAGCGGCACGCGCGCAAGTGCCGCCGATCTACGCCGTCGACGGCACGGCCGAAGAGTTGGTCCTCTCCGCCATCGCAAGTGCCACGCTGCCGGCCGACGCGACGACCTGGCTGCTCGGTCGCTACCATGCGGCGGCCGGGGTTCGTTCCGAGGAAATGGCCGGGATCGTCGACGAGGCGGTCGCGCGGGTTGAGCCCGAGCGCAGGCGTGACGTCCGGCTGGTGCTGGAGCAGCGGCTGATGCCGACCGCGTTCGTCGACGAGAACCTCACCGCTGCGGCGCGCTCTGCGGCGGCTGGGGCGGTGGCGCCGGTACTTAGGCGCGTGGCCGAGGGCGACGTGATCGTGGCGGAGGGCGCGCCGGTCACCGAAGAGCAGTTGTTGGCCCTGCGCGCGGTCGGCCTTTACGATCCGCGTACGCGGCAGTTGCGGCAGACTGCGCTGGTCGTCATGGGAGCGTTGCTGGTGGCCGTACTGTTGGCTTCACCGGTCGCGTACGCCGCCAGGGCGCTGGCGCCCCGCGTCAACAGGAGACAGTTCGGCTTCCTGATCGGCCTGACATTGGTGACGCTGACGGTCCAGCGGGCCGCGCTGAATCTGTCGAGCGACTTCGTGTTCGTGCTGCTGGTTCCGCTGCTTGTCGCGACGCTGCTGGACGAGGTGGTCGCGCTGTTGTGGGCCGGTTGGTTGGCGCTGGCCGTCGGGCTGCTGGTTCCCGGTGCGCCGCTTCAAGCTGCGGTGGCGGTGCTGGTCGGGGGCCTCGTCGCTACGCTGTTGGCGGGTGTGGTGCGCAACCGCGTGGCGCTGTTGATCGCAGGTACCGGTGGCGGCTTCGCCAGCGGTGCAACGCTGGTCTTCCTGCAAATGCTCAACGGCGGCGTCGCGCCCCTACCGGCCGCGACCGACATGGCGTCGTATCTGGCTGGTGGCGTTCTGGCCGGCATCGTCGCGCTCGGGCTGGTTCCGTTGGCGGAGGGCGTGTTCGAGTTCCTGACCGACTTCCGGCTGGTCGAGTTGTCGTCGCCTCACAGTCCGTTGCTGCAGAAGCTGGTGCTGCAGGCGCCGGGCACCTATCAACACAGCCAGATCATCGCCAACCTGGTCGAGCAGGCGGTTCAACAGGTCGGGGGGAACTCTCTGCTGGCCCGCGTCGGTGCGCTGTACCACGACGTCGGCAAGCTGCGCCGGCCGCAGTTCTTCGTCGAGAACCAGACAACCGACGACAATCTGCACGACAAGCTCAGTCCGCACCTCAGCTACCTGATCATCACCAGCCATGTGCGCGACGGGATCGAGTTGTTGCGCGAGTACGGCCTCCCCCCCGCCCTCGAGCCGTTCGTCGGCGAGCATCACGGCACGACCGTGCTGGCGTACTTCTACAAGCGTGCGCTCGAGGACACCGAGCGGCTCGACGAGTTGAACTTCCGCTACCCGGGATCGAAGCCGCACTCGAAGGAGACCGCCGTGCTGATGCTGGCCGACTCGGTCGAGTCCGCCTCGCGGACCCTGCCCGACCCGACCCAGAGCTCGATCCGGGCGATGATCGACCGACTGATCGAGCAGCGCCTGCAGGACGAGCAGCTGTCCGATAGTCCGCTCAACTTCCGCGACCTCGACGCCATCGCCAACACTTTCGAACGCGTACTGACCGCATCGCTGCATCGGCGGGTCCGCTACCCTACCGCCGAGGAGATCAAGGGGCTGAAACGTGGTGGAGATCCTCGACGAGACGGCCCGCTTGCCGGTGCCTGAGCGTCTCGAAGCGGCGCTGCAGGCCATGCTGGACCGGTACCACCTCGGTGCCAAGCAGGTGACCGTGGTGCTGGTCGACGACGCTGCCATGGCCGAGCGCAACCTGGCCGACCGGGGTGTGGCCGGCCCGACCGACGTGCTGTCGTACCCGAGCCACGAGCCGGACGACACCGGCATGCCCGAGGTCGCTCACCTCGGTGACGTGATCATCGACCTCGACGCCGCCAAACGGCAGGCGCCCGAGCACGGCAACGACCTGACCGGCGAGTTGCTGGTGCTCGCCGCCCACGGACTGACCCACCTGCGCGGCTTCGATCACCCCGACGAAGCGTCGTGGCGGCCGTTCCTCGAGGCGCAGGGCGCCATACTGGCGTGGAGCGAGCGTTGGAGAGGCGGGTGAACGGTCGATGAAGCGCGGCCGGACCGGCCTTCGCGCTGCCCTCGCCGGCCTGGCTTCCGCCTGGCGCAGGGAGTGGAAGCTGTGGCTCGAGGTGACCATCCTCGCCACCGCCCTGGCGCTGGCCGTCTGGCTAGACGTGTCGCTCGTGCCGGTGGTGCTCGCTGGCGGCCTGGTACTGACGTTGGAGGTCGTGAACACCGCCATCGAAACGGTCGTCGACCTGGCCTCGCCCGAGCGGCAGCCGCTCGCAGGCGACGCAAAGGACTTCGCGGCCGCCGCAGTGTTGCTCGCGGCCGTCACGTCGCTCGTGATCGGCCTGCTGCACCTTGGACCTCCCCTGCTCGCTCGGCTTTGGGAAGGACGACCATGACGCACGACGCTGCGCCACCTCAAGACCTCTTGGACGCCGCCTGGCGCGCTCACTCGAACGCATACGTCCCCTACTCCAAGTTTCCGGTCGGGGCGGCGGTTCGCAGCGAGGGTGGACAGGTCCATGCCGGTGCGAACATCGAGAACGCCTCGTACGGGCTGGGCCGTTGCGCCGAACAGTCGGCGATACAGGCGATGGCCAGCGCTGGCGGGCGTGCCGTCAGCGAAGTCGTGGTCGTCAGCAGCGCGGTCGTGCCTGCAACGCCCTGTGGCGCGTGCAGGCAGGTGCTTTACGAGTTCGGCCCGCAGGCACGCGTCTGGCTTGTCGCCGAGAACGGCGAGAGTCGCGTCACCAGCGTGAGCGCGCTGCTTCCCGACGCATTCACGCTGCACAGGTCTTAATGGGCCGGGCCCTGACGGACCGGGTTTCGAGGGACCGCTGCCGGCCCGCCGCCCCTGCGATTCAGGCTCCTCACTCCGGCACGGGCTAGACTGCGCCGCGATGATGCGCCTGACTATGACTACGCCCCGTTACGCACCCGCCTCTTCACGCCTCTTCGCACACCTGCCCGGACGCCTGCGCCTTGCTTTGGTCGCCGGCCTCGTGCTGTTCGCAGCCAACGCGATCGCTCAGAACGCTTCCAGCCAGTCAGATATAGGCCGGTCCGCGACGACGCGCGTCGTGGCGGTACCGCTGCAGGGCCCGCCCGAGCTGGCACCGTGGCAGCTGGGTATCGCGACGGCGCTGCAACGTTCGTTGAACGTCATCGATGGCGTGTACGTGCCGCCGATCGGCGACGCCGTGGTTTTGGCCGAACGTGCCGACGCCGCCGGCGGCGATGCTGGAGCAGCCGTGCGGGAACGGTTCGAGGCCGACCTGCTGTTGGGTGGGCGTGTCGCCTCCGCTCCCGCTGGGTTGGACGTCACGCTCGAGCGGGTCGACACCTCCGGAGAGGTCTCGTCGCACACGGTGACGGTGTCCGCCGACCCTGCGACGGCGATGCCGCTGATCGTGGAGGCGGCGATCGAGGTGCTGGGGCTGGAGGCGACCCCGAGCGACGTCACCGCTGCGCTGGCGGTCGCGGCGCAGGCACCCAGCGTAGAGGGTTTGCGCGCCGTCGCGCTGGCTTCGTCGCGCCTCGTTGCGCCCGACGAGGCAGCTTTGCGTGCCGCCGACGAGCTGGCCCCCGGTCGCAGCTGGATCCTCGCGGAGCGAGCCCGGGCGGCTTCGTTGGCGGGACGGCACGATGAGGCCAGGGCATTGGCTTCCACCGCGACGGACGCGCAGCCCGAGGACGTCGAGGCATGGACGATCCGTGCCGTGGTCGCCCTGCGCGCGGGAGAGCGGGAGGCATCGGCACAGGCGTACCGCACGGCGCTCGAGCGCAACCCATCGCACGCCATCGCTCGTGCTGGCCTGGCCGGCACGCTGAGCGGCGAGAATGCGCTGCGCGAGTACCAGCGCGCCCTCGACGCCTACCCGCGTCTGCTCGAGGCGCACCTGGCGATCGCCGAGATTCAGGGCGGCGCCCGTGGCCTCCAGACGCTCAGGAGCGCTGCTGCCTGGCTGCCGGACTCGGTGCGGCTACATCGGACGGTCTTGCAGCGGGTAGTGGCGGCCGGCGACCCGGCCGGCGCGGTGCGCTACCTGCGCGACGTGCTGGAGCAACCGTTGGCTCGGTCGGCGGACGGTTTCGCTTTGGCGGCCGAGCTTCCACCCGGTCGTAACGAAGCGGCCCGCGAGCTGTTGGCACGCGGTGCCGAGGAGTTTCCCAGCGACGTCTCGTTGGCGCTGGCCGAGGCTCGCTTCCTACGCGAGCTCGGCGAAGCTGCCGCCGCCGAGGCGCGCTTGCGCCCGTTCGCGGAAGCTGCGCCGGACGATGCGCGGATCGCGAACGCGCTGGCGCTGACGCTGGTGGCGCAACAACGGTTGGCCGAGGCTCGCGAGGTGCTCGACGTCGTTTCGGACAATAGCGCCACGGTTAGGTTCAACCTGGCGCAGGCTCTGCTCGAGGCCGGGTTGCCTCGTGCCGCGGTGGAGGAACTGGCGCCCGATATGGAAGGCGACGCGGCAGACGCTCCGGCCGACCCCGAGGTGTGGGCGGTGTACGGCACCGCCCTGGCGGGCGCGGGCCGGTTCGAACTCGCACGCGAGGCGCTTGCCCGGGCGCTCGAGCTCGATGCCGAACAGCCGCTCGCGCTGCGGACCTTGCGTCGCCTGGAAGAGCGTGCCGAGGTGGCTCCGGGAACCAGCGAGGCTTTGCCACCCGAGGCGCGCGCTGCATTCGACCGCGGCTTGACGCACCTCGAGCAGGGACGAAACGAACAGGCGGCCACGGAGCTCCGCATCGCCTACGACGCGACGCCGGGCGAAACCCCGCTGCTGGCGTTCTACCTCGCTAACGCGCTGCAACGTGACGGTCGCGTGGCGGAGGCGCTCGAGCTGTACGACGAAGTGGTCGAGGCGTTCCCCGAGAGCGGCACGGTGCTCAACAACTACGGGTTCGCCTGGTTGCAGGTCGGGCGCTACGACCGGGCGCTCACGACCCTGCGCGAAGCGGTGGCGTTGGCGCCGGACAACGCTCGGGCTCATCTGAATCTGGGCCTTACCTACTACGGGTTGTCGCGCTTCGGGGACGCGCTCGCCGAGTGGGACGTGGCGACCGAACTGGATCCTTCGCTTGCCCCGTCGATCGAGGAGACGCGCCGACGTGCCGAACGGCAACTGCCCGACGCACCGTGAGGGGATGCTCGCTAGGCGCGGGGCGACTGCTAGCATGTTCGACATGAGCATCCGCGACGAGGTGCGTGCAGCGCCCGCCTACGCGTTTCAGGCCTGGTCTCACGGCATCAAGCTCGATCAGAACGAAGCGACCACCGACCTTCCTGCGGAGCTGCGCGAGCGGGTGCTAGAACGGATGCGCGGCGTCGCCTGGAATCGCTACCCGGAGATCCGCGCTCAGAGCGTCGCCCGGCGCATCGCCGCGCGCGATGATTGGGATCCGGACGGGGTGGTGGTTGCGCCCGGTTCGAACGTACTCATTCAAGCGCTCGTGATCGCTGCAGGCATCGGCAGACGGGTGCTGACCGTCTCCCCCACCTTCGCCGTATACGCGTTGCAGGCGCGTTTGCTCGGCGTCGAGCTTCACGAAGTCCCGCTGACGAGACCCGGCTTCGGCCTGGACGTCGCCGCGCTCGAACGAAAGTTGGCAGGTGGTCCCGGCGTGCTGTTCCTGGCCGATCCGGCCGCCCCGACCGGGAACCGCCTGGACGACGACGCGGTTGCGGATGTGCTCGTGGCTGCCGCCAAGTCCGACTGGACGGTCGTCATCGACGAGGCGTACTGGCCGTTCGACGGTCGGCACCGGCTCGACCAGGTGCGCGGACGGGCCGACCGAGTGGCGTTGCGGACCTTCAGCAAGGCCGACGCACTTGCTGGCGTGCGGCTCGGCTACGCCCTGACCGATCCGGGTACGGCCTGCCAGATCGGCAAGGTCATGCTTCCGTTCCACGTCTCGGCATTGCAGTCCGCCGTCGCCGAGGTGGTGCTGGACGATCCTGAGGCGGTCTTCGAGCGTGAACGCCGGGTCGCCGCCAGCCGGAGCGAGCGAAGCCGTGTCTACGAAGCACTCAGTGCGCGACACGCGGTCGACGTGATGCCGTCGGTGACGAACTTTCTTCTGTTCCGCGTCGACGACGCTGCCGGCGTGTACGGTTCATTGAGGGACCGCGGGGTACTGATCCGACGCCAGGACCACCTGCCGGGCCTCGACGGCTGCCTGCGGGTGACGATCGGCACGGCAGCCGAAAACGACGCGTTTCTTGCTGCGCTCGACGAAACGCTGGTCGGCACTGACGCCTCGACGCGTTCGACGGTGTCGGAGGTGGCGCGTGGCTAGGCGGGCCGAACGCCACCGCGTGACGCGTGAGACCGATGTGCGCGTCGCGGTAGACCTCGACGGCGGTCCGGTCGAACTTGAGGTCGGACACGGGTTCCTGACGCACCTGCTCGACCAGCTTGGCCGGCACGGCAAGATCGGGCTGGAGATAACCGCGCACGGTGACGAGGGCCGCGTGGACGTTCACCACCTGGCCGAGGACGTCGGCATCGTGCTGGGCGCTACCGTACGCGAGGCGCTCGAGCAGTCGCGCGGCATCGAACGGTACGGCCAGGCGTACGTACCTATGGACGAAACCCTCGCGCAGGTCGTGCTCGACCTCAGCGGCCGGCCGTTCCTCGCCTTCGACCCGGCCGGGTTCGAAGGGGACGCGCACGGCTTCAACGTCCACCACCTGCGTGAGCTGTTGCGTGGCTTTTGCAACCACGCCGGTGTGACGATGCACGTAAGGGTCTTGGCCGGCACAGAGACGCACCACGTCGCCGAAGCGGTGATGAAGGCGTTCTCGCGCGCTCTGCGTGACGCGCTCCGCGTGACCGGCGACCAGGTGCCTAGCACGAAGGGGGTCCTTTAGGGTGCGGACGGTCCTGATCGACTACGGGGCCGGCAACTTGCACAGCGTGGCCAAAGCCCTGGCAGCGGCCGGCCTTCCCGCCGAAACCGTCGCGGATCCACGTCTGGCTGCTGGGGCCGATGCGCTGGTGCTGCCAGGACAGGGCCACTTCGGGCAGGTGATGCGGTCGTTCGCTCAGAGCGGCTTCGGACCGGTGGTGACGGAGCACCTGGCGGCCGACCGGCCGTTTTTCGGTATTTGCGTGGGATTGCAGCTGCTCATGGAGGGTTCCGAGGAGGCCCCCGACGTGCCGGGGCTAGGTCTCTTGCACGGTCGGGTTCGACGCTTTCCGCGTGACGGTCCCAGCGTCCCACAGATGGGTTGGAACAGGGTGCGCAAGGTCGGCGAACCGGCCCTGCTCGCAGGCCTTCCCGACGGCTTCCACGCCTACTTCGCCAACTCGTACTGGGTGGACTTCGAAGATCCCGACCTGACCGGCGGCCGCACCCGCTATGGCGAGGTCGAATTCCTGAGCGCCGTGAGTCGCGGCTCGCTGCATGCGACCCAGTTCCACCCTGAAAAGAGTCAACGCGCCGGACTGCGTATCCTCCGCACCTTCGGCAAGATCGCTCGCTCGGCCACGAGGGTGGGAACGTGACGCTCGCGGGACGGGTGGCGGCGTTCGTAGCCATCGTCACACTGGTCGCCGGCGCCCTGGCGGAAGAGTGGACCGTCCAAACCGTGGCGGTCCGCGACCTGCGGCTGGCACGCTCGATCGCGGACGACCTGCGCCGGGGCGGCTTCGACGCCTATACCGAGTTCACCATGGGGAGCGACGGGTTTCAGTGGGTGCGCGTCAGGGCCGGCTGTTATTACGATCGAGCCGACGCCGATGCGATCGCGACGCTGCTGCAAAGCGGCGTGACGCGCGAAGCGGTCGTCGTCGAGCGGACGCCCGGCGCGCCAACCGACGGTTGCGTCGAGCGTGAGGTCGGATTCGTGGTGCCCGGGGCCTGGCGGCAGCGTGCTGCTGGCGTGGCAGCTTTCGAGGTCGAGGTCGCCGGCGTGACCGGGTTGGTCCGTTATCAGGGCGGCCGCTGGCAGGTATTGCAGGCCCCGGCGACCGAAGCGGTCGGCGACCGCTCCGAGGCGGGCGGGACGTTTCGTCAGGTGGACGGTGCTGCCGGCCCGTTCGTACGGGTGCGCACCGGCGCCGGCGAGCGCTACCTGTGCGCAGGGACCTTGCTGGCGGAAGCTTCTGAAGCTGCCATAGTCGAGCTCGACGGCGTCGTATCCGCCTGCCGCTTGACGACGCCTGGAGTGGGTGACACGCAGTGAGATTCGTCGTGCTGACCGGCATGAGCGGGGCGGGTAAGACCACTGCGCTGCATGCGCTGGAGGACGCCGGTTTTCACGCTGTCGACAACCTGCCGCCGGGCCTGTGGGCAAGCTTGGCCGAGGCCGCTACGCGCGTCGGGATCGACGCTTTGGCCGTCGGCGTGGACGTCCGCAGCTTTCCCTTCCTGGACGAAGCTCCAGCTGCGCTCGATGCGCTCGAACGATCTGCGGTGACCCCGCTGGTGGTGTTCCTCGACGCGGACAACGAGATGCTGGTCCGCCGCTACTCGTTCACGCGGCGCACCCACCCGTTGGAGCACGGCCTGTTACGTGAAAACCTTTCGGCCGAGCGGCGTGCGCTCGAGCCCCTCCGCTCACGGGCTGACCTGGTGATCGACACCACCGCCCTGACCGAGAAGGACCTCCAAGCGCGAATGCAACGCCTCGCCGGCGACGACGGGTTTCAGCTCAGACTGGTGTCGTTCGGGTACAAGCGTGGCGTTCCGACCGACGTCGACGCGGTGCTCGACGTGCGTTCGCTTCGCAACCCGTTCTACGAGATCGAGCTAAGACCGCTGCCGGGCTCCGATCCACGGGTTCAAGCACACGTATTCGCCGGCGGCGGGTTGGACGCGTACGCGCCGATTCGTGACATGACCGGACGGCTGGCCGAGGCGGCGCGAACCTCGGGCCGTGGTAGCTACGCCGTCGCCATCGGCTGCACGGGTGGGCAACACCGCTCGGTCGCCGTGGCGGAGCGACTGGCACGCGACTTGGCCGGGTCGTTCTCGACGGAGACGACGCATCGAGACCTTGCGGCGGCGCTGGCAGAGCATCATGGCGCCGGCCCTCAGGCATTCGCGCCTCGCGCTGCCGAGCCGCATGGCGGTGTCGCGAACGCTGCGACCGGCACGGACGTTGCGACCGGCACGGACGGCAGCGACGACACGGACGGTCCTGAGTGACCCCGCGACACCAGAGTGGCGACCGCCTGCGCGACCCCCGCCCCGAGGCTGGCCCGTTCGCACGCCTGCGGCTCTGGCTCGCGCCCGGAATGGGCGTCAAACGCCATGTGGCGATCGCCGTCCTCGGAGCGTTGCTAGCCACCATCGGTGCCGTGGCCGGTGCGCTGTGGGTGCTCGCCGACGCTCGCGCCGCGGTCGCGGCTCCGGTCGAGGACGTGCTGGTCAGCTCCCGCTGGCGCATGATCGGTGGCTGGTCTTCGCTGGGGGCGTTGCTGGCCGGCATCTGGATCGCGATCGAAGCGATCGCCAGGCTGAATCGCTCGCTGCTTTCGAACTGGCTACCACGTCCCCGCGACGCGGCGGTCGTGCTGCACCGGCGGCTGCAGCTGTCTCGCGGCCCCCGAATCGTGGCGTTCGGAGGAGGTACCGGCCTGTCGAACCTGTTGCGGGGCCTCCGGCAGGCGAGTAGCAACCTGACGGCCGTGGTGACCGTGGCGGACGATGGGGGTTCGTCCGGACGACTGCGGCGGGCGTTTGGAATGCCTGCACCGGGCGACCTGTCGGACTGCCTAGCGGCCCTGTCCGACGACGAAGTCGAGGTGAGCCGGCTGATGGAGTACCGGTTCGTGCGCGGCGGAGAGTTCGAGGGCCACACCTTCGGTAACCTATTGATCACCACGCTCAGCGAGGTCGAGGGCGACATCGGTAGCGCTACGCGGGTACTGAACCGGCTACTGAACCTTTCCGGAGCGGTTTGGCCGGTGACCGACCGGCCGGTCACCTTGGTCGCTTACAAGGAGGGCGAGGAGCGGCTCGTCGGCGAGAGCCACCTGCGTGAGGCCGGCGGCCCGATACTCAGGCTCGAGCTTGAGCCGAACGACCCGCCCGCCATTCCCGAAGTGATCCGTGCGCTGGACGATGCCGAGTTGGTGGTATTGGGGCCGGGCAGCCTGTTCACTTCGGTGGTTGCGCCGTTGCTGGTGCCGAAGGTGCGTGAGGCGCTGGTGAGCACCTCCGCGCCGTTGGTGTACGTCTGTAACATCATGACCGAGGCTGGCGAGACCGACGGTTTCGACGCCTTCGCTCACGCCGAGGCGGTGAAGCGGCACCTGGGCCGCTGGCCGGACTTGGTGTTGATCAACGACCGGCCGATCGACGCGGATCGCCTCGACGCTTACCGCGGCGAGTCCGGCGAAGGGTTGCCGGTACGCAACGCTCCGCTGCTAGGGGCGGGCAGGTTCGCCCAGCACGACTCGGGCCGTCTGGCGGACGAGCTGATCGCGCTCGCCCTCGCCGTGCGGGCCGGGGAGGCGGTGGCGTGATCCTGGAGCTGTTGACGCTGGCCGCACTGCTTCGCATCGATGCAAGCGGTGACGTTTACGGGGCTGGTGACCTCTCTCCTCCGACGGCGACCATCTATTCGAGCCTCGCATCGTTCGACCTGATCGAAGTCGAGCTACTGGAAGCCGAAACCCTCTCGCTGCGGGTGCGGTTGGCAGGAATTCCCGATCCGGGCATGTTGCCCAACGGCCTGACCCTGCCGGTGATCGACGTGTACCTCGACCTGGCCGACGGCGGCGCCGAAACGCTTCTGCCCGGACCACGGATGGCGATGCCGCTAGGGACCGGCTGGGAGGTCGCCGTGCGCGTGCACGGGGACGACGCCTACGCGATCTTGTCTGAAGACGACGATCCGCGCCCTTACCCCGTCCGGGTTACTCGACGCGGCGACACGCTGTTCCTCGACACGTCGCTGGCCGCACCTGAACAGGTCCGTGACGTCCATGCGTTGACCGGCGTGTACGACCCGTTTTCAGGCGATGGCTGGCGGCCGTTGACGCTGCAACCCTCGCCGTGGGCGTTCTCTAGCGCGGCGCCTGCAGCGCCGGTGATCGACCTGCTCGCGCCGGACGACGAGTCGCAGCGGCTGGCGATCGCTCGGGCGACGTTGCCATCGTGGCCGACCAGCAACGCCTCGTCGCTGTGGCTGGTCGCGATGTACGCAGGTTTGGCTATTGCGGTGATCGGGCTGTGGCTGCGCTTCACGACTTCAAAGCCGGCAGAGGCGGGTGGTGCAGGTGGCGAGGTCGATCTCCTCGGCGACGAAGAGCTCCGCTACGAGCCGGTCGAGGACGAGCAGGCTGGCGCAGCTCCCGCCCGTTCCCAACCGACCGGACGTGGATCGTGAGATCCAGTTAGCACGCCGTTTCGAACCTGCGTGCTATTACCGGAGCCAGGAAGCGAGGTGGATCGTGACCGAGTCTCACGCTGCGGCGTCTACGCCGGACGGCCGACCGAGCGTTCCTGTCGTCCTGACGCCGCTGGCCAGGAGCGCGAGCGCGATCGTTGCTGGAGCTGCGGTGATGCTGGTGGGCCGCGTGTTCCTGGCGGTCGTCTCCCCTGTCGAGCTCGCTTTCGAGGGCGTTGCGCGTCTGCTCGGGGTCCCCTGGGTGTTCAACCTGGTGCACGCACTGCCCGGGGGTCTCGATCGGTTGGCGAAACCGATGCTTTTCGGCCTGGTGCTGGTCGTCTGGACCGGTGTCGCCTGGTGGTTGGCGCGCCGGGCCTGGCCCTGGCTGCGCAGAGCCGGTCGGCCTTTGCTGGTCACGGTGGCTACCGTGCTGGGGGCCGTGGTGCCCGGCCTGATCCTGCTACCGGCGCAGGGCCTCGGCTGGTTCGGAACGGCGCCGGCCAACCTTGCTTGGGATCCCTTGCCGTTGCACGGTCTGGCCGCGCTGTCGGGCCTGCTTTTCGGCCTGGTTGCGACCGGTGGACGTCCGTCAGGCGTGCATTCGGGTACCTCGCGGCGTGACGCGCTCTCGCTACTGGTGCGATCGTTCGTCGGCATCGTAGCGGCTGCGGGCGTCGCCGGTCGCTGGTCGGTCGCGCTGGCGCAGCAGGCGCTCGAGCTGTTCCGGCGTGTGGTCGGGCTTTCGCCGCGGATCACGCCGACGCCGGACCACTACGTCGTCTCTAAGAACCTGTTCGACCCGAGCGTGGACGAGGGTGGCTGGTCGTTGCGGCTTCACGGGCTGGTCGACACGCCGATCGAGCTGCGAATGTCCGATCTGCAAGCTCTCCCGTCGGTGACCCGACCCAGTACGTTGACCTGCGTCTCGAACCAGGTCGGTGGGGATCTGATCGGAACGAGCGAGTGGACCGGCGTACGCCTCGCCGACCTGCTGGCCATGGCTGGTCCCCGCGCCGACGCGAACGAGTTGCTGTTGCGCGCGGCGGACAACTACAGCGACTCGTTCCCGCTCGAGGCTGCGCTGCGCGAGGGCACCATCGTCGCCTACCTGCAGAACGGCGAGCCGCTCACGCGCGCGCACGGCTTCCCCGCACGCGTGCTGGTACCCGGCATCTACGGCATGAAGAACGTCAAGTGGGTCGTCGAGATCGAGCTGACCGACGAGGATCATCAGGGCTACTGGCAGACTCGTGGTTGGAGCGACGTGGCGACGGTCAAGACCATGAGCCGGATCGATACCGATACGGCGACCCGGTTGGACGACGGCCGCGCTCTGGTCGGTGGGATCGCCTTCGCCGGCTTGCGGCGCATCGAGGCGGTCGAGGTGTCCCTCGATGACGGTGCCAGCTGGCTGCCTACCCAACTCGAGTCTGCACCGAACCAGCTCTCGTGGGTGCGTTGGCTTGCCGTGCTCGAGGTGCCGGCATCGCAGGTCGAGCTGACCGTCCGAGCGGTCGAAATCGGTGGCGTGGTTCAGACCGACGTGCGGTCACGGCCGCTGCCGGATGGCGCGGACGGACTCCATCGCATGCGTGTGAACCTGCCGGGTTGAGGCGCAGCGTCGATCAGGGAACCGGCAGGTAGCTCGCTTTGCTGGCCGGTTCCGTCCTGCTGATGCTTGCGCCGTCGACCCGTTCGATGTGGGCGCCGAGCGAGCGCAGCCGTGGCGCCAAGTCCTGGTACCCCCGGTCGAGGAACTCGACGCCGCCGATCCGTGAAACCCCGCGAGCGGCCAGAGCCGCGACGACCAGCGCCCCTCCGGCGCGTATGTCGGTTGCGTGGATGTCGGCTGCGTGAAGCTCGCCGCCTTCGACGTGCAGCATCCGCTCATCGAGAGTGAGGCGGGCACCCATCTTGCGGAGTTCGGCGACGTGGGTGAAGCGGTCAGGATAGACGTCGTCGCGCAGCGTCGCGCGCCCCGGAACGGTGGCGAGGTACGCCCCGAAAGGCGCCTGCAGGTCGGTCGGGAGTCCCGGGTAGGGCGCGGCCACGACGTTGGCGGCGTGAAGCGGTCCGGCCGCGTCCAGTGCGATGGCCGTCTCGCCCTCCTGTTCGATCCAGGCACCGGTGGCACGCAGTGCCTCGACGATGGCGGTCAGGTGAGCGGGTTGCACGTTGTCGAGGTGAATCCGTCCGCGCGTGGCCGCGGTGGCCAGCAACAGCGTGCCCGCTTCGATCCGATCGGGAATCGCGGTGAAGCGGGTTCCGTGCAGCCGCTCTGTACCCTCGATGCTCAGCACGCTCGTTCCCGCCCCACGGATGCGGGCGCCCATGGCGTTGAGCAGGTCGACGAGGTCGGCGACCTCGGGTTCTAGAGCGGCGTTCTCGATCACCACGCGCCGGCTGCCGAGGGCGCTAGCCAGCAGGATGTTCTGGGTGCCTCCGACCGTCGGGGCGCCGAAGACGACGTGGCCTTCGAGGGGACCGTGACGTTCGGCGACGAAGTCGCCGTCGACCTCGCCGATGGTGACGCCGAGGGCTTCGAAGGCGGCGATGTGCCGGTCGACCGGCCGTGGCCCGAAGGCGCACCCGCCGGGCACGCCTATTCGGGCGCTGCCGGTGCGGGCCAATAGGGCGCCCATCGCCACGAAGCTTGCGCGCATCTTGCGGACGAGCCGGAACGGCGCGTCGGAACGCTCGATCCGTGCTGCTCGGAGATGGAGGTCGCGACCCTCCCAGCGCACTTCGACTCCGACGTGCGCGAGGATCTCAAGGCCGACGAGCACGTCGCTCAGGTGGGGCACGTCGTGCAGGACCAGCTCCTCTTCGGTCAGGAGCGAGGCGAGAATCAGATAGAGTGCGGAATTCTTGGCGCTCTGGACGCGAGCGCGACCGTCCAACGGGCGGCCGCCATCGATCGTGAGGGCGTCATCGGGTGCAGGCATGGCGGGCCACCTCGTAGGGGCGAGACTCCTCGTGCGTCAAATACACACGATGCGTACGTACAGCCTAGCGAGCAAGGTGCGCATTGTCAAGATGATAGTGCGGATGGTATCGTGCGTCATCAACGTTGGTCGCAGCGCCCGAGTGGCGATCGTGATGGGGAGGCGACGTGCCGAAACGCGAGAAGAGCAAGCGACTCCAGGTCGTCATCAGCGAAGAGCAGGACTCGTTGCTGACCAAGACCGCCTACCAGCTTTCGAACCCCGAACGTCTGGTGTCCAAGTCCGAGGTCGTTCGGTTGGGGATCGAGATGCTCAACCGTGCAGTTGAAGAGGGCGATCTCGACCCGGGTCTGCTGAAGAGCCTAAGCGAAGAACGCTGAGCGATGTTCTCCCCCGGTGACGTCCTGGGCGAGCGGTACGAGATCGAGGGTCCGCTCGGGCAGGGCGGCATGGCCCACGTGTTCGCCGCTCACGACCGCCCGCTCGATCGTTCGGTCGCCGTCAAGGTATTGCGGCCGCACCTCACCGATACCGACGCCGAGCGCTTCCGCCGAGAGATCCGGGCGTTGGCGCGACTCTCGCACCCGGGGATCGTCACCATTTTCGACCTCGGCCAGGGCGAACACGTCTACTTCGCGATGGAACGTATCGAGGGCGGCCCGTTCACCGACCTCGGCCCGTTCGAAGGCGACGTCGGCTCGCAGGTGCGCCTGATCGCTGCCGCGATTCAGGTCGCCGAGACGCTCGGCTACGTTCACCGCCTCGGCATGGTGCACCGCGACCTGACGCCCAGGAACATCCTCCTCACCGGCCGTGGCACGCCCAAGCTGATGGATTTCGGTTTGGTCCAGTTGACGCAGACCAGCCGCGAGTTGACGCGAACCGGCTTCACGCTAGGCACGCCGCAGTACATGGCGCCCGAACAGGCTACCGGCGACGCGACCGGCGCCGCCACCGACCTTTACGCGCTCGGTGCGGTCCTCTACCGTGCGGTAACCGGTGCCACCGCCTTCGAGGCGGACAACGACCAGGCGGTCCTCTACCAGCACGTCTACGGCGAGGTCGTGCCGGCCGCCGAACGGAACCCGCTCGTCCCCCTCGACCTCTCCGAACTGATCGCAGCCCTGCTCGAAAAACGACCCGAGCGGAGACCGCGCTCCGGCTACGCCGTCGCCGAGACGCTCCGTTCGGTTCTCTACGACGTCCAGGCTGCCGCGGCGGCGAGGCCCGCTGCGGGCGTCGCTCGCGCGAACGTCTACCCTGGCGGTCCGGCTGCGCCACGCAAGCTGCGAGAGCGTTGGCGCGTCCGCCTGGACCAGGGACCGCAGTGGCCGGCCGGCCTGGCAGCGGCCGAGGGTTTCCTGCTCGCCGGCCTGCGCAGCGACACGTTGGCCGTCTTGCGGCCGGCCGACGGGCAGGTGCACGCCCGTTTCGAGCTTGCCGACGAGGTCGAGCACCCCCCGCTGTACGCAGCCGGCACCGTTTGGGTGGCGAGCCGTGACGGAGCTCTAGCCCAAATCGCCTGGCCGGAGGGACGCACCGTCTGGCGTGGGGACGACGTCGACGCGGCCGGCCTGGCCGCGGTGGCAGAAGGACTGGTTGTTGCGCGTCGCGACGGTACCCTCGAGCGTTGGAACGCGGGACGCCAGCTCCGCTGGCGCTCCTCGCTTGGCGAGGCGGCCGCCACGCCGCCGCTGGTGCACCGTGGCGAGGCGTTCGTGCTGGACACCGCCGGAGGTCTGCACGCCTTCGACCTGAGCGACGGCACGCCAAGGTTTCGCGCCGATCTCGCTTCCGCACCTGCGCCTGCCGCCGCGGCCGACGGAACGCTGCTGCTGCAAGAACGCAACGGCGAACTGCACGGATTTTCGATCGCTACCCGCGAGGTGCTCTGGAGTTACGGCCTGGAGGGCGAGACCTGGAGCGGACCGGCGGTTTGGGAAGGTCGAGTTTACGCTGCCGGCTGGTCGCGCCGGCTGCACTGCCTCTCGCTGCGGACCGGAGACGACCTGTGGAACCGTTCGCTTCCCGGAGCGGTGACCGCCTCTCCGGTGGTGGCCGCGGGCATCGTCTGGGTGGTCACCGAGAGCGGCGAGCTGCTCGGTTTCGACGCGCACAGCGGCGAACCGCGTGAGTCGCTCCCCTTCGCCCACGCACCGATCCAGGCGCCTCCCCTGCCTGTCGGCAGCGGCCTGGTGGTCGCGGCGACCGATGGGACGGTCGCCGCCTTCGAGTGAACCGGATCGTGCTGCTCCCTACACCGGCGCAGGTAGCGGGATCAGTGCCTCCAGCGACCTCTCGGCGAACCACAGTCCCGGGTCGACCGAGTCCTGTCCGGGAAGAGCGTGCGGCGCGACTCGCCAGAAGGCGGCCCGGAGCTGGCTCCAGCGCGCCAGGATGCTCTTCGCGCGCGGACTCCGGGTCGCTGCCGCGTGCCGCTCCACCAGCGTCTTGAGCAACTGCTCGTCGGCGTCCCCGGCGAGGCGCGTGGCGCGCACCATGCCAGGGTTGTAGAGGCCCTCGAACACCCCTTCCTCGTCCAGCACGAAAGCCACACCACCCGACATGCCGGCGCCGAAGTTCCGACCGGTCGCGCCGAGCACGACGACCGTGCCGCCCGTCATGTACTCGCAGCCGTGATCGCCGCAACCCTCCACGACTGCGTGGGCACCCGAGTTGCGCACGGCCAGGCGTTCGCCGGCAGCACCGGCGGCGTACAGCCGCCCACCGGTCGCACCGTACAGGACGGTATTGCCGAGCAGGGCAGGAACGACGGATTCGAGCTGCCGGCGCAGGGCGCGTAGCACGATCTCGCCACCCGACATGCCCTTGCCGACGTAGTCCTGCGCATCGCCACGCAGCGCCAGGCGAACCCCGGGTACCAAGAACGCACCGAAACTCTGACCGACCGGACCTTCGAAACGCAAGCGGACGGTGCCTTCCGGCAACCCGGCCGCGCCGTGCGTGCGGGCGATCTCTCCCGACAGACGGGCCCCGATAACCCGGTCGCGGTTGCTGGTCAGGTAGCCGCGATCGCTGCGCCCGAACTCGCTCAGGTCCGCCCACACGTCGCCGTACAAGCGGTCGTCGAGCGGCTCGCCGCCCGGCCGGTCGTTGCGGCGCTGTTGCGAGCGTCGCGCCTTGGTTCCCGACGGATCGGCTTCGACGAGAAGCGTGGACAGGTCGAGGCGAACTCCTCGCGGCAGGGTGACGTCACGTGGCGTGAGCAGGTCGGTGCGCCCGACGATCTCGTCGAAGCTGCGAGCGCCCAGCGACGCGAGCAGCTCACGGACCTGCTGCGCGACGAAGAGCATGAAACGCTCTACGTGCTCGGGACGGCCCGCGTACCGAGCACGCAGGTCTTCGCGCTGCGTGGCCACACCGACGGCGCAGGTGTTCAGGTGGCACTGCCGCAGCATCGCGCAACCGGCCGAGACCAGAGCCGCGGTTCCGAAGCCGAACTCCTCCGCGCCGAATAGCGCAGCCACGATGACGTCACGGCCGGTCTTGAGGCCACCGTCGACACGCAGGCTGACACGGCCGCGCAGGTCGTTCTCGACCAACGAACGTTGCGTGTCGGCCAGGCCCAGCTCCCACGGCATGCCGGCATGCTTGATGCTCGATAGCGGACTGGCTCCGGTTCCACCGTCGAAGCCGGAGATCTGGATGTTGTCGGCGTAGCCCTTGGCGACCCCCGACGCGATCGTGCCGACGCCGTGGGTCGACACCAGTTTTACGCCGATCCTCGCCTCCTTCTGCACCCGCTTCAGGTCGTGGATCAGCTCGGCGAGGTCCTCGATCGAGTAGATGTCGTGGTGTGGGGGTGGACTGATGAGGGTGACGCCGGGGACCGAATGGCGGATCCTGGCGATCTCGTCGCTGACCTTGAAACCGGGGATCTGCCCGCCTTCGCCCGGCTTGCTGCCCTGCGCCATCTTGATCTCTATCTCGCGAGCGGTCGACAGGTAGTGCGCAGTCACGCCGAAACGGCCGGAGGCGACCTGCTTGATGGCGCTGTTCGACCAGTCGCCCTGCTCGGGGTGCCACGGCGCGACCGAGCGGTCCTCCCGCTCGCGGTCGTACGCCAGGTAGCGCTCGGGATCCTCGCCGCCCTCGCCGCTGTTCGATTTGGCGTGCAGTCGGTTCATGGCGATCGCCAGCGTCTCGTGCGTCTCGCGACTGACTGAACCGTGACTCATAGCCTGGGTGGTGAAGCGGCGGACGATGGCGTCGACCGGCTCGACCTCCTCCAGCGGGACGGGAGCGCCAAGCGGGCGCATCTCGAGCAGGTCGCGCAGGTTGGTTGGCGGCCGGCTGTCGACCAGTTCGGCGTAGCTGCGGAACGCCTCCGCATCGTCCTCCCGAACCGCCTTGTGCAGCGCTTTGAACACCGACGGGTTGAAGGCGTGGTACTCGCCCGCCTTACGGAAGCGGTAGAGCCCCCGATCGTTGAGCTCGGCGTTTTCGCCCCACCCTTGCGCGTGCAGTCGCAGCACGTCGGTCGCGATGGCGTCTAGGCCCGCACCTCCCAGATGGTTGGGGGTACCACGAAAGCAGCGATCGATCAGCTCGTCGTCGAGTCCGACCGACTCGAATATCTGGGCGGCCCGGTAGGAGCTGATCGTCGAGATGCCCATCTTCGACATGATCTTGAGTAGGCCCTGATCGATCGCCGAGACGTAGTTGCGAACCGCCTCGTCGCTGCCGAGCGGATCGTCGCGCCGGACCAGGTCGGGCACGTCGCGGCAGGTCGCCAACGCCAGGTAGGGGTGGACCAGCGCTGCGCCGTACCCGATCAGGCAGGCGTAGTGGTGATCCTCGCGCGGCTCGGCCGTCTCTAGGATGAGCGCCGAACGGGTTCGCAGGCCCTCGCGGATCAGGCGGTGGTGCACCCCTCCGGTCGCCAGCAGGATCGGGACCGCAGCGTGCTCGACATCGATCCCACGGTCGCTCAGCAGCACCAGGCCAGCGCCGTCACGCACGGCGGCGGTTGCCTCGGCGCAGATCCTATCGAGCGCGGCAGCCATCCCCTCGGTTCCGTCCGCGACCCGAAAGCGCGTGTCGATGCGCGTGGTGTTGAAGCGTTCCTGCTCGAGGATCCAGCTCAGCTGGTTCTGGTCGAGGATCGGTCCAGGCAAGCGCATCACCGCGGCGGAACGTTCGATGTCGTCGAGAAGCGGACCGCGAGGACCGACGGTCGTTTCGAGACTCATTACGGTCCGCTCGCGGTACGGGTCGATCGGTGGGTTGGTGACCTGCGCGAAGCGCTGCTTGAAGTAGCGCCACAACTGTTGCGGCTGCTCTGACAGGACCGCCAGCGGCGTGTCGTCGCCCATCGCCCCGATCGGGATGGCGGCGTCGAACACCATCGGTCCGAACAGGCGCTCGATGTCTTCGGCGCCGTAACCCACGGCGGTCTGCAGGCGCACCCGCTGGTCGCCCTCCGGCGCTGTCGGCGGCGTAGCTTCGAAGGCAGGCGGACGTAGCAGGTTGGCGCCCAGCCAGGCACGGTAGGGGTACTCTCCGGCCAGCTCGCGCTTGAGTTCCTCGTCGTGCATCAGTTGACCGGTCTCGGTATCGACCGCAAGCATCTGACCGGGACCGAGGCGGCCACGCTCGACGATGCCGTCGCTGGGCAGGCGCACCATGCCTGCTTCGCTACCGACGATAACCAGGCCGCTCTCGCTGATCTGAAAGCGCTGCGGCCGCAAGCCGTTTCTGTCCAACGCGGCGATCGCCCGGCGACCGTCGCTGACCGCCAGCGCCGCCGGTCCGTCCCACGGCTCCATGATGCTGGCGTGGTAGCGATAGAACGCCCGAACGTCGGGGTCCATCCGATCGTCCCCCTCGAACGCGGGTGGCACCAGCATCGCCAGAGCGTGCAGCGGGTCGCGACCGGACAACGCCAGCACCTCGAGCACGTTGTCGAGCGCGGCGGAGTCGCTGGCTCCGGGCTGCACGATCGGGACCAGGTCGCGAACGTCCTGACCCCACACGCGGCTCTCAAAAACCGGCTCGCGCGCGGCCATCAGATTGACGTTTCCCTGCAGGGTGTTGATCTCGCCGTTGTGGGCGAGCATCCGGAACGGTTGCGCCAGAGACCAGCGCGGCACGGTGTTGGTGCTGTAGCGCTGATGGAACACCGCCAGCGACGTCTCGTAATCCGGGTCCGCCAGGTCGCGGTAGAAGGCGGACAGTTGATCGGCGACCAGCAGGCCCTTATAGACGACGGTGCGGCTACTGAACGAGGAGATGTAGGCCCGGCCCAGCTCGGCTCGCAGCAGGGCTCGCTCCATGCGCCGGCGCGTGAGGTAGAGCAGCCGCTCGTACGAAAGCGGATCCATCCCCGCCGGGCGGGCGACGATCGCCTGCTTGAATACCGGGCGACGCTCGAGCGCGATGTCGCCGAGCGCGCTGTCGTCAAGCGGCAGGTCGCGCCACAGCAGCAAGCGCAGGCCGCTCTGCTCGAGCTGCTCCTCGATCACGTCGTAGAGCGGGTCGACCTGAGAGTCGTTCGCGGCGAGGAACATGCCCACGCCGAGGTCCTGATCGCTTACGCCCTGAACGCCTGCCAGGCCGAGGTCGCGCTGCAGCAACCGGTACGGCAACTGGGTCAGGATGCCGGCGCCGTCGCCGGTACGGCCGTCGGCGCTGACGGCGCCACGGTGCGCCAGATTCGAGAGCGCTTCGAGCGCGTGTTCGAGAACGCGACGCTCACGCTTGCCGTGCAGGTCGGCAATGAAGCCAACCCCGCAGGCGTCGCGCTCGCGGGGCCAAGCGAGGCTGCGGATGTCCGAGTAGGAAACGGGGGGCGTAGACAAGGAATGCCTCCGAGAGCACGAGGATGAAGCGAAAAGCCCGTGCGGCCCGGATGGCGCGCGGTCGGCGCGCATGGGCATGCGAAGTCGAGGATCGAGTTGCGCGGGCCCGGCCGCAGAGTGCGACCGCAACGCAAAGAATATCGTTCACGAGCCGCCACTGTCAATCGAAGCGTGAAACGAGAGGCCCGTACCCGACGCAAAATCCTACGGTTCCATCGTGCTCGTCCGCAGATGCTTACGAAGTGTAAGCAGGCACGCGGGTTCGGTGGCCGCTTGCAAGGGCTGAAACTCCATGCGGCGCGGTCCGCCGCCTCGCGTCGTTCAGGCGGAGGCTTCCTCGGGCGTGGCGGGAAGCGGTTCGACGCGGTCCTTGACCAGCTTGTACTCGATCGCGTCGATGAGCGCCTCGTACGAAGCGTCGATGATGTCGGTGCTCGCCCCTACCGTGCCCCAGCTCTCGATCCCGTCGCTGTACTCGATCTGCACCCGAATCACGCTGGCGGTACCGGCTTCGTCCCCACCGAGCACCCGCACCTTGTAGTCGGTCAAGCGCAGGTCGCCCAGTTGCGGGTAGAAGCGCCCCAGCGCCTTGCCGAGCGCCCTGTCCAGCGCATTGACCGGGCCGTCGCCATCGGCGGCGGTATGCTCCATCACGCCACCCACCTCGACCTTGATCGACGCTTCGGCGCGCGGCGCCTGGTCGTGATCGCGCTTGTCTATCACCACGGTGAAGCCGCGCAGCGTGAAGTACGGCCGGTGCTCACCCCGCACCTTGCGCGCCATCAGTTGGAACGACGCTTCGGCCCCCTCGAAGGCGTAGCCGCGGTGCTCGAGCTCCTTGAGTCGGGCGACCACCTCGCGTGCCCCTTCGCTGGCGGCAGGGTCGCCGGCGCCCTTGGCTACCACGTTGGCGCGACCCGACAGGTCGGAGAGGAGGATGCGCCGCTCGTTGCCGACCGCCTCCGGCTCGATGTGCTCGTAGGTATCCGCACGCTTCGCGACCGCGGAGACGTGCACGCCCCCCTTGTGAGCGAAGGCGGCGTCCCCGACGTACGGTGCGCGCAGGTTCGGTTGCAGGTTGGCGCGCTCGTCGACGTAGCGCGCCAGCTCACGTAACTGCTGGATCCGTTGCGGCTGGTCGAAGCCGAGCTTGAGCCCCAGGTTCGGTAGGATCGACACAAGGTTGGCGTTCCCGCAGCGTTCGCCGTACCCCCCGATGGTGCCCTGGACGTGGGTCGCGCCCGCCTCGACGGCGGCGAGCGAGTTCGCCACCGCCAACTCGGCGTCGTTGTGGGCGTGAATGCCTACCGGCACCTCCAGCCGCGCCAGCACGGTGCGGACGCCCTCGGCGATGCGTCCCGGCAGGGTGCCGCCGTTGGTGTCGCACAGCACGACCCGCGAAGCGCCGCCCTCCTGCGCCGCGGCGACGGTCGCCAGCGCATACTCGGGATCACTGTTCCAACCGTCGTAAAAGTGCTCGGCGTCGTAGATCACCTCGCGCCCCTGGGCGACCAGGTACGCGACGGAGTCGCGGATCATCGCCAGGTTCTGCTCGAGGGTGGCGCCCAGCGCCTCGGTCACGTGCAGCGTCCACGACTTGCCGAAGATCACCACCACCGGCGTGTTCGACTCGAGCAGTGCAGCTAGGTTCGGATCGTCACCCACCTCTACGGCGCGGTGGCGGGTGCTGCCGAACGCGGCCAGGCGGGCGCGTCCCAGCGGCACGTCGCGCATGCGGGCGAAGAACTCCACGTCCTTCGGGTTCGACCCCGGCCATCCTCCCTCGATCACGTCGATGCCGAACGCGTCGAGCCGCTTGGCGATGGCGACCTTGTCCTGGCTGGTCAGCGTGAAGCCCTGCCCCTGCGTGCCGTCGCGCAGGGTGGTGTCGAAGATCTCTATACGAGCCACGACGTCAGGGCGCCGCCGCGCGATCGCGGGCGGCCTCGCTGGTATCGCGCCCCAGCCCGGCAGCCAGCTTGTTCAGCACTTCGACGTACGCCTTGGCCGAAGCTTCGACCACGTCGGTCGACAGGCCACGTGCGTGAACGGTGCGCTCTTCGCTGCGGACCCGCACCGTCACCTCGCCAAGCGCGTCCTTGCCATGTCCGACCGAGCGGATCTCATACGACTCGAGGCTCAGCGGCACCTGGGTAATCCGCTCGATGGCGCGGTAGATCGCGTCCACCGGACCGTCCCCCTTAGACGCCTCTTCGTGCACGCCTGTATCGGTCTCGATGCGTACGGTGGCCACCGGCGTCATGCCGGTGCCGGATTGGAACTGGACGCTGAGCAGCCTGTAGGTCTCCGGAACGCGGGTGGTTTCGGCGTCGACGAGGGCACGTATGTCCTCGCTGGTCACCGAGCTCTTGCGGTCGCACAGGTCTTTGAACTGGTGGAACAGCGCGTCGACCTTGTCCTTGGCGAGTTCCTCGTAGCCGAGCTCTTCGAGCGTCTTGCGGAAGGCGCGTCGGCCCGAATGCTTGCCCATCACCAGCACGCCGGCGTCACGCCCGACAGTATCGGCCGACATGATCTCGTAGGTTTCGATCGCCTTGATCACACCGTCCTGATGGATGCCCGACTCGTGCGCGAAGGCGTTGTCGCCCACCACCGCCTTGTTCGGCGGGACTACCATGCCGGTCATCATCGACACCATTCGCGAAGATCGGTACAGCTCACGCGTGCGGATGTTGGTCTCGTGTCCCCAGGCGTCCTTGCGGGTCTCGAGGGCCATCACGATCTCCTCGAGCGAGGCGTTGCCGGCCCGCTCGCCGATGCCGTTCACTGTGCACTCGACCTGGGTAGCGCCGGCGCGCACGCCAGCCAGCGAGTTGGCGACCGCCAGGCCCAGGTCGTCGTGACAGTGCGTGGAGACGTCGACGCCTGCAAGTGCAGGAACCGCCTCGAACAGGCCGGAGATCAGCGCGCCGTACTCCCACGGCGTCATGTATCCAACCGTGTCAGGCACGTTGATGGTGGTAGCGCCGGCGTCGATGACGGCCGTGAAGATCTCGGCCAGGAAGGCGGGGTCGCTACGACCGGCGTCCTCGGCGCTGAACTCGACGTCGCTCACGTAACCCTTCGCCTGCCGAACCGCGGCGACGGCCCGCTCGATCACTGCGGCCGGTTCGAGCTGAAGCTTCTTCTCCATGTGGATCGGACTGGTCGCGATGAAGGTGTGGATGCGCGGCGCAGTCGCCGCCTCTACCGCGGCGGCGGCCCGGTCCACGTCGCCGGGGTGGGCTCGCGCCAGTCCGGCGATGATCACGTTCGAGTTCTCCTCGGCGGCCGCGGCGGCGATCTCCTGGACGCTACGGAAGTCGCCCTCCGACGCGACCGGGAAGCCCGCCTCGATCACGTCGACGCCAAGTCGAGCGAGCTGCCGTGCGATCTCGCGCTTCTCGCGGGTATTCAGGGCTACGCCGGGGGATTGCTCCCCGTCACGCAGGGTGGTGTCGAAGATCTTGATCCGTGCCATGTCCGGCTCCTTCTCGCTTTGCTCGGGACGTGCGCTCGGTTTCGCGTGCGCGGTTCGAAAGGCGGCATTCAGCCGCCGCGGGCACGGCGCGCTAGTCGCGGGTAGGGCGCAGCGTCGCGCGGCACGGTCATTGCGGGATGAAGGGCATCATCTTTCGTAGGCGACGCCCTACCTCGGCCACCATGCTGCGGTCGCTGGCGGCACGCTGGGTCTTCAGGCGTGGCTGGCCCACCTGATGCTCGAGCAGGAACTCCTGCGCGAAACGGCCGGTCTGGATTTCGTTCAGCACGCGGCGCATCTCGGCGCGGGTCTCCTCCGTCACGATGCGCTTGCCGCTGCGATAGTCACCGTACTCGGCGGTGTTGCTGACCGAGTGGCGCATCTTCTCGAAACCACCCTCGTAGATCAGGTCGACGATCAGCTTCATCTCGTGCACGCACTCGAAGTAGGCGATCTCCGGCTGGTACCCCGCTTCGACCAGGGTGTCGAAGCCGGCCTGCATCAGCTCGGTCACGCCGCCGCAAAGCACCGCCTGCTCACCGAACAGGTCGGTCTCGGTCTCCTCCTGGAACGTCGTTTCCAGCACCCCGCCGCGGGTCCCGCCGATCGCCTTGGCGTAGGCCAGCGCGCGTTGTTTCGCCTCGCCGCTGGCGTCGACGTGCACGGCGAGGAGGCAGGGAACCCCTGCGCCTGCCTGGAACACGCGCCGCACCAGGTGGCCCGGTCCCTTCGGTGCGATCATCACCACGTCGACGCCGGCGGGCGGTACCACCTGGTGGAACTGGACGTTGAACCCGTGCGCGAAGGCGAGCGTGTCGCCGGCACGCAGGCCGGGAGCGATCTGTTCTCGGTAGGTGACGCCCTGCACCTCGTCGGGGAGCAGCACCATCACCACGTCGCCCTCGGCCGCGGCCTCGCGAACGGTGACTACCCGTAGGCCGGCCTTCTCGGCCTCGGCCCACGAGGCGGAACCTTCCCGCAGGCCGACCACCACGTCCAGGCCGGACTCCCTGGCGTTGAGAGCGTGCGCGTGCCCCTGCGAGCCGTAGCCGAGCACTGCGATCTTCTTGCCGGAGAGAAGCTGGAGGTTCGCGTCGTCGTCGTAGTAGATGTTGGCCATGTCGTAGATCTCCTCAGGGGTGCGTCACGCCACCTTGGCGCGCGCTGCGGGGGTGGCGGGGGTTTGGGCGCTACGCGGCAGGGCCACGCGGCCGGTACGGATCAGTTCGACTATTCCGAACTCGCTCATCTGCTCGATGAACGCGTTCATCTTGCCTTCGTCTCCGGTGACTTCGAATACCAGGGCGCTGCGGCCGACGTCGACGATGCGGGCACGGAAGTCCTGCGCGATCTGGCGCAGCTCGACCCGCTCCTCGGGACCGCGCACGGCGACCTTGATCAGCATCAACTCCCGGTCGACGAAGCTGGTTTCGGTGTGATCGACCACCTTGAGCACGTCGATCAGCTTCTGGAGCTGCTTCTGCACCTGCTCGATGGTGTTCGGCTCGCCGCGCACCACGAAGGTGGTGCGGCTCTGCCCTGGCGTTTCGGACTGGGCGACGGAGAGCGACTCGATGTTGAAGCCGCGCCGCGCGAACAGTCCTGCGATGCGCACCAGCACGCCGGGCTGGTCGCGAACCGTGACGGAGATGACGCGCCGCTCGACGCTCATGCCGGTGCCTCCTCGCGGTCCGGCTCCTGGTCGCCGATCAGCATCTGGTCGACGCCAGCGCCGGACGGCACCATCGGGTAGACCTTCTCAGCCTCGTACACGACGAAGTTCAGCAGGGCGGGACCCCCTCGACCCAACACTTCGGGGATCAGCCGTCGGGCGGTTTCGCGATCGAACACATTGTGGCCCTCGATCCCGTACGCCTCGGCAAGCTTGGCGAAGTCGGGGTTCGAGTCGGCCAGGAAGATCTCGCTGTAGCGCTGGGCGTGGAACAGCTCCTGCCACTGTCGCACCATGCCGAGCACGCCGTTGTTGGCGATCGCGATCACGATCGGCAGCCGGTGCTTGGCGATGGTGGCCAGCTCCTGGATGTTCATCTGGATCGAGCCGTCCCCGGCGATGCAGACGATCTGCTCGCCTGGCCGTGCGAACGCGGCGCCGATCGCGGCCGGCAGCCCGAAGCCCATGGTCCCGAGCCCGCCCGAGCTGATCCAGGTGCGCGGCGCGTTGGTCGGAAACAGGCGGGCGGCGAACATCTGGTGCTGCCCCACTTCGGTCGTCACCACGCACTCGCCTTTGGTGTGCTCGCGCAGCAGCTCGATCACCTCCTGGCTGACCAGCGGCTTGTCGGTCTTGTACCGCTCCGGGTAGCGAGCCTTCCACTGAGACACCTGCTCCCACCAGCCGGCGATGTCTAGGCGGTCCAGCTCGGTACCCAGCCGCGGAAGCACGTCACGCAGGTCGCCGACGACCGGCACGTGCGCCTTGACGAGCTTGCTGATCTCGGCAGGATCGATGTCGATGTGCACCACCGTCGCGTTCGGCGCGAAGCGGCTGATCTTGCCGGTCACCCGGTCGTCGAAGCGCATGCCGGCGCCGATGAGCAGATCGCAATGCGTGATCGCCCGGTTAGCGGTCACAGTTCCGTGCATCCCCGGCATGCCCAGCGCCTGCGGCAGGCCCGACGGGTAGGCCCCGATGCCCATCAGGGTGGTGATCACAGGGATTCCGGTCAACTCGGCGAAGTTCATGACCTGTTCGGCAGCGATCTGACCGCCGCCGCCGACCATCAGTACCGGCCGCTCGGCCGCCCTGATCGCTTCGGCCGCCTTGCGGATCTGACCGGCGTGCCCCACGACGGTCGGGCGGTAGCCCGGAAGGTCGATTTCGACGTCGAAATCGTCGTCACTCAACTCGATCGCGGCCTGCTGGACGTCCTTGGGGATGTCGATCAGCACCGGCCCTGGCCGGCCGGTGGTAGCGATGTGGAACGCCTCCGCCACCACCCGCGGCAGGTCCTCGACCCGTTTGACCAGGTAGTTGTGCTTGGTGACCGGTCCGGTGATGCCGTAGACGTCGGCCTCCTGAAACGCGTCGGTGCCGATCAGCGAGGTGGGAACGTTGCCGGTGATGGCCACCACGGCGCTCGAGTCCATCATCGCCGTGGCTAGACCTGTCACCAGGTTGGTCGCCCCTGGACCGCTGGTAGCGAACACCACCCCCGGTCGTCCCGACGCCCGGTAGTAGCCGTCGGCCGCGTGCGCGCCGGCCTGCTCGTGGCGTACCAGTACGTGCCGAAGGTCAGCGTCGTAAAGAGCGTCGTAGACAGGCATGATCGCCCCGCCAGGATGGCCGAAGACCACATCGACCCCTTGGCGTTCGAGCGCACGAATCAGAACTTCCGCACCATTCATCACTGCCTCCGTGGACCGTCGAGCACGAAAGCACCCCGCCGAACGGATCTCCGGCGGGGTGCGAACGACTCTGGCGTCGTGAAAACGACTAAGAACCGTCACCCCTCCACGCTAGGCCTACGATCGCAGTGCGATCGAGCGCGTGCAGGACAGCGATGGCTCGGGCGTCGCTCACTGGGCCGGAGTATACGGGGTGCTACCGTGGCTGTCAACGAAACGGGGGTCGTCATGGAAGTGCTTCGGGTGTCCGGCACCTCTCGCCCCAACGCGGTCGCCGGCGCGATCGCGGCGCTCGTTCGTAGCGAAGGCCAGGTCGAAGTGCAGGCCATCGGTCCCCAGGCGGTCAATCAGGCGGTCAAATCTATGGCGATCGCCCGCGGGTACGTAAGCGACGACGGTCTGGACCTGACGTTCGTGCCGTCGTTCGTGACCCTCGAGCTGCACGACGAGGAACGCACCGCGTTACGCTTCACCGTTCGCGCGGTCCAGCGCGAGCCCTCATCGCGACCTCAGCAATCCTGAGTAACCTGGACGCAATAGGCGACCGGCCACAGCCGGTACGCTGAGCCGAACCACGAACGACGCGAACACGCTTTGGGCGCGCACGCCCGCTCGCATCGGAGGAGGAAACCCAGCAACCATGTTCACAATCTTCATCGTCATGATGATCCTGACCCTCGGCGCGCAGTGGTACCTGCGATCGACCTTCGGCACCTGGGCACGCCGCCCCAACACCGCCGCGCTGACCGGACGCGATGTGGCGCAGCAGATCCTGGCGCGTCACGGACTCTCCGAGCAGGTCAGCGTCGAAGCGGTACGCGGTCAACTAAGCGACCATTACGACCCGATGAAGAAGGTCGTGCGCCTGTCCGAGCCGATCTACGGGGCGGCCACCGTCGCCGCGATGGCGGTCGCTGCGCACGAAGTCGGGCACGCCCTCCAGCACGCCCGCGCCTACGCGCCGCTGCAGTGGCGAACCGCGCTGCTGCCGGTCGCGCGTATCGGCGGGAGCTTCGGACCGTACCTGGCCATCTTCGGACTGTTTCTCGGCCTAGGCGGATTGGCGCAGATCGGTATCGTGCTGTTCGGCGCCGCTGTCGCGTTCCAACTGGTCACGCTACCGATCGAGTTCGACGCGTCGAAGCGGGCGCTCGTCGAGATGCGTGAGCTCGGCATCGTCACCCGGACCGACGAGGGGGGCGCCCGGAGCGTTCTCAACGCCGCCGCGCTCACCTACGTCGCCGCCGCCGCCGGCAGTGTCATGTACCTGCTGTACTTCCTGATGATGGCGCGCCGCTGACCGCACGATCGATCGCGCTGGAGACGACGCGCCGCGTACGAAGCGGCGCGTTCCTCTCGCGCGAGCTCGGCCGTGCCCTCGACCGCTCCCGTCTCCCGGCACGCGACGCCGCACTCGTCACCGACCTGTGCTACGGCGTGGTTCGTTGGAGCATCTGGCTCGACGCCGCCCTCGCTCCCCGGCTGCGCGACCCCGACGCGCTACCCCCGGAGACCGTCGCTGCGCTCCGCCTCGGCAGCTACGAGAAGCTCGTGCGCGGCACCCCGCCCCACGCCGCGGTGGACGCCTGGGTCGAGCTGGCCGGGCGCGACCATCCGCGCCTGCGGGGCCTCGTGAACGCGGTACTGCGCCGCGTCGAAGCCCCGCACGACCCCGACCCCGCAACCGAAGCATCGCTGCCGGAGTGGCTCTGGCGGCGCTTCGAGAGGGCGCTCGGCGACGACGCCGCCGCGGCCGCCAGGGCGATGCGCGAGCCTGCCCCGCTGTGGCTGTGGGCGCTGTCGCACGAGGCTACCGCCAGCCTCCGTCAGGACGGCAGCAGGGTGGACACCGGTCCGCTCCCCGGGACGCTGCGGGTGCGGCCTTCGAGTCGCCTGGGCGACCTGCCGGCGTTTCGGCAGGGCCTGGTGCAGCCGATGAACCCCGCTTCCCTGTTCGTGGCGCGCAGCGTGCAACCTGCACCCGGCGAGCGCGTGCTGGACCTGTGCAGCGGTAGGGGGGTCAAGGCTGCCGTCCTCGCCAGCATGGGCGCACGGGTGGAGGCGGTCGAGGCGTACCCAGGCAAGCTGCAGCAGGCACGGCGCAACCTCGCCCGACTGGGCCTCGAGGCACAGCAGCGCGTTGCCGACGTGCGCGACCCGCCGAGCGACCTCGCCCCCGCAACGAAGGTACTGCTCGACGCGCCGTGCAGCGGCAGTGGAACGCTGCGCGGCCACCCGGAGATCGCGCTGCGGCTGGCCGAGACCGACCTGCCGGCCCTCACCGAACTGCAAGACCGGCTGTTGGACGGGGCTCGGAAGCTGGTCTCTCTCGGCGGCACGTTGACCTACGCGGTCTGTTCGCTTACGCCCGACGAAGGGCCGGAGCGCGTCGCGGCGTTCCTCGCCCGAGACCCGAGCTTCGAGCCGCAACCGCTCGACGTTCCGCTACCGCAGCGGGCGCTCGATGGGGGCGCGTTCCTACTGCCACATGACGGGCTCGACGGGTTCTACCTCGCTCGAATGCGACGTCGCGGCTAGCCTTCTAGGCCGGTCCGGCCCCGGGGCGCGCGGTAGGCTCGCAAGGCGGAATCCGGCACGCGAGAGCGGCGTGCCGACTCTCCTGCCCGAGGAGGTAGCGATGAGCGATGACGGCCCCGACACGACCGCCCCCTCGATGCTCACCAGCGCCGGAGCCGCCGGCACCGTCACCGGTTCGTGCCACTACCTCGCTACCTCGCGCGGCACCGTCCTGATCGACTGCGGGCTGTTCCAAGGACCGCGCGAGATCGAGCGTCGCAACCAGGACCCGTTTCCGTTCGAGCCAGGCAAGGTCGACGCGGTGCTGCTGACGCACGCGCACCTCGATCACGTCGGCCGGCTGCCGAAACTGATCTACGACGGTTTCCACGGTCCGGTCTACGCGGCGCCCGGCACCCGCGAGATCGCCGAGGTTATCTTGCGCGACTCCGCCAAGATCGCCGCCGAGGACTACGAGCGGGCGCTGCGCAGGGCCCGCCGGGCTGGACGTGAGCTGCGCGTCGAGCCGCCCCTTTACGGTGACGCCGAAGTCGACGAGGCCGTCGCCTCGATCCGTACCGTGCCGTTCCTCGAACCGTTCACGGTCGAGGGCCTGAAGGTGACCTACCATCCTGCCGGGCACGTCGTCGGTAGCGCCTGGATCGAGATCGACGACGCCGGCCGGGCGCCGCTGGCGTTCTCGGGCGACCTCGGCAACCGTGAGAGCCTGCTGCATCCTGCCCCCGAATCTCCGCAGGGAATGCGCGCCATCGTTTGCGAGGGCACCTACGGCGACCGGACCCACCGCTCGCGCGAGGCAACCCGCGACGAGTTCCGGGGGGTGCTGGACGCGGCCGCGCAGAGCGGCGGCCGGGTGTTGATCCCCACCTTCGCGCTCGAGCGTACCCAGGCCGTGCTGTACGAGATCGGTCGGCTGCAACGAGCTGGCGAGATTTCTGAGCTAGCGGTGTTCCTCGACTCGCCGATGGCGTCGAAGATGACCGCCGCCTACCGCGAGTTCACCGACACCTTCCGGCCCGAAGTGCGTGAGCTGGTCGCCCGCGGCGTCGATCCGTTCTCGCCACCTCGCTTCCGCGCCACGGCAACCGCCGACGAGAGCCGCGCACTCAACGATTTGGCTGAGCCTGCGATCGTCCTGGCCGGCTCGGGGATGATGACCGGCGGCCGCATCCTGCACCACCTGAAGCACCACCTCTGGAGGCCGGAGACGCGCCTGATCGTGGTCGGCTACCAGGGTCGCGGCACGCTCGGTCGCGCCTTGGTGGGTGGCGCAGAGCGCGTGCGCATCTACGGTGACGAGATCGCGGTTCGCGGCCGCATCCACACCATCGGTGGCCTGTCGGCCCACGCCGACCGCGACGACCTGCGGGCTTGGCTGAGCGGATCGCCGGACGCATCGGTACACCTGGTGCACGGCGAGGCGGACACGCTACGCGACTTCCGGGATCACCTGCGTGGCGACGGCCGACGCAGCGAAGTGATGCCGGACGCGGCGCCGGTACCGATCTGAGTCGGTGCCGACTCGGTTCACGGGTCGCTCGAGAACAGCGGCGGTTGCAGCTCGTCTCCCGCCACCAGCCCGGCCAGGCCAACGCCGAGGAGGCGCACGGGGCGATCTAGCGGCAGGCGCTTGCGTAGCAGCTGTGCCGCGGCCGCATGAAGCTCGGCCTCGCTTGCGACTGCGCGCAGCGACCTGCGTTGGCGCGTGGCGACGTGGTGACGGTCGTCCTTGATCTTGACGATCACGACGTATCCACGGACGCCGGCTCGTGCTGCGCGCTGCGCGGTGCTGGCGCACAGTGGCGGCAGCTCTCGCAGCAGCTCCTCTACCCCGACCAGGTCGACCGCGAAGGTCGTCTCCGACGAGACCGATTTGCGTTCCCGGTCGGGGTGGACCGGCCGGTCGTCCTCGCCGCGCGCCATCCGCCATAGTTGCCGACCGAGCTTGCCGAACTCGTACTCGAGCTGTTCCTCGTCGCGTTCGCGAAGCTGACCAGCGGTCTCGACGCCCAGCGCCGCGAGGCGTTCGGCGGTGCGCGGCCCGACGCCGTGCAAGCGTCGCACCGGCAGCTCGGTCAGGAACCGTTGCGCCGCGTCCGGTGGGATCACCACCAGACCGTCCGGCTTGGCGGCTGCACTGGCCAGCTTCGCGAGGAACTTGCAGTACGACACGCCGGCCGACACCACCAGGCCGGTGGACTCGAGCGCGCCCTCTCGAATCGACTCGGCGATGCGGGTCCCGCTGCGTGGGCCGCGCTTCGGATCGGTGACGTCGAGGTACGCCTCGTCCAGCGCCAGCGGCTCGACCAGGTCGGTGTAGCTCCGGTAGACCTCCAACAGCGCCCGGCCCGCCTCGCGGTAGGCGTCCATGCGCGGCGGGACCAGCGTCAACTCCGGGCAGCGCCGAAGCGCCTCGGCGGTCGGCATGGCGCTGCGCACAGCGAAGCTGCGGGCCTCGTAACTGGCGGCCATCACCACGCCACGGCGCGTGTGACTGCCGACCGCGACCGGCCGGCCGCGTAGCCGCGGGTCGTCGCGCTGCTCGACCGACGCATAGAAGGCGTCGGCGTCGACGTGGACGATGCGTCGCACGCCGTCACGCTATCGTGCCCGCGATGACCGTGACGCGCGACTGGCTTGCCGAGACGGCGCGTCTGTGGGCCACCTCGCCCGAAACCGCCGTCGCTACGCTCGAGCGACACCTGGCGAACGCGGAGCGCGCAGGTCCGGCTCGGCAGCCGGCCGCCGAGCTGGCGCGAGCCGCCGCGCGACTCGGTCAGTTACGTATCTTCCTCGGTCGACTCGACTCCGCTGCCGACGGCATGCGCCGCGCCCTAGCGCTGTACGAAGACGGCTACTTGCGACTCCAGCTGGCCTCCGCAATGTTCTGGATCGGCGGATGCGACGCGCACCACGAAGCCGTTGCAACGGTCGCAGTCTCGCTTCGTGACGCGCGAGTACGGCGCGACGGCCCCCTGGCGATCGCTTCGCTGTGCCTGCGCGGCGATCTTGCCCTGGCGGCGGGACGGGGCGCCGAGGCGCTGGAGGCGTTCGGAGAGGCGTTGGGGCTGAGCGAATTCGCGACCTCCGAGGTCGCTTCGGTGACGCCGCTCGCGGGGTTGGCGCGTGCCCACGCGGTGGGACGCGCGCCCAGCAAGGCGGCGTCGTTGGCGCGGCGCGCTCGCGACCGGGCCGAACGGACCGGCGACCTGGCCGGCCTGGCACGCGCGCTGCTGGCGCTGGGGAGCGCACAAGGTGAGGCGCACACCCTCAGCCTTGCGGCCGAGACGGCCGAGCGTGCTCCGCACCGGCCGCTGGCGCTGCATGCGCGGCTGGCAGCACTGGGCTACGGGTCGGGGGTCCGAAGCGAGCTCGCCAGGCAGGCGGATGCGATGGGGATGCGCAAGCCACAGTTTCCGCCGGAAGCCGGCTGAGGCCGCTCCCTAGCGGCCGCTGCCGCGCTGCCACGAGAGGCACTACGTGCGTCCCCGACGGCACTACGTCGTGTGCGCGACGTCGGCCGGCTTACCGTTGCCCGCTGCAGGGCGGTGTCTACTCTGCGCATGGACTGGGAACTACCCGTTATCGCGCTCCGCAACCAGGTGGTGCTTCCGCGCACCCTCGAGAACGTCGACGTTGGCCGGCCGAAGTCGAAGCGCGCGCTGGAGGAGGCTCAGGCGGCCGACAACCGCGTGCTGCTGGTGGTTCAGCGCGAGGCTCGCGTCGACGATCCGGACGGCGACGACCTCTACCAGGTGGGCACCCTCTGCGTCGTCAAGCAGGTGATTCGTCTCCCCGACGACACCCTGCAGGTACTGGTGGAGGGGCGTGAACGGGCGACCATCGACGCGTTTCTACCCGGAACGGCGCTGCGGGCGCAGGTCACCACCCTGGTAGAGACGCTCGGCGAGGGACGCGGCGACGTGTCCGCCCTGGTCGAACAGACCAAGGCCGCATTCCAGGAGTACGCCCAGCAAAACAAAGGGCTGAGGCTAGACTCGTTCCACCTCGAGAACCTGCGCGGTCTCAAAGAGCCGGGTCCGCTGGCTGACGTGGTAGCGAAGTACGCGACCTGGGAGGTCGGTGACAAGCAGGCGATCCTCGAGGAGCCGGACGCCGTCGCTCGGCTCGACCAGGTGTTCGGACTGCTGTCACGCGACCTTGAGAGGTTCGATACCGAGAAGCAGATCAGCGCGCGGGTCAAGCAGCAGATGGATTCGAACCAGCGCGAGTACTACCTGCGTGAGCAGATGAAGGCGATCCAGAAGGAGCTCGGCCAGGACGAGACCGACGAGGTCGAGTCGCTGCGGGCGCGGATCGAGGAGAAGAACCTGCCGGAGGCCGCCAACGAGCGTGCGCTGAAGGAGGTCGAGCGGCTCGAGAAGATGCCGAGCGGGAGTCCCGAAGCGACGGTGGTACGGACCTACCTCGACACCATCCTGGAGCTTCCCTGGTCGGAGCTGGACGAGGAACGGCTCGACGTCGCTCATACCGCCGAGATCCTCGACGAGGACCATTACGCGTTGCAGGAACCCAAGGAGAGGATCCTCGAGTTCCTGGCGGTACGTCAACTCACCAAGGATGCGCCGGACGCCGAGTACAAGGCTCCGATCCTGTGCCTGATAGGCCCGCCCGGTGTCGGCAAGACCAGCCTGGGCAAGTCGATCGCCCGCAGCATGGGGCGGCGTTTCGTGCGCATGAGTCTCGGTGGCGTGCGTGACGAGGCCGAGATTCGCGGTCACCGCCGCACCTACATCGGTTCGATGCCCGGCCGGATCCTGCAGGGCATGAAGACCGCCGCTGCGGTCAACCCGGTGTTCCTGCTCGACGAGGTCGACAAGATGACGGCCGACTTTCGGGGAGACCCTTCGTCGGCTTTGCTGGAGGTCCTCGACCCCGAGCAGAACGACACCTTCGCCGACCACTACCTCGAGATTCCCTACGACCTTTCGAAGGTGATGTTCGTCACCACTGGGAACACCCTTTCGACCATCCCAAGGCCGCTGCTGGACCGGATGGAGGTCATTCAGATCCCCGGTTACACGCTGCAGGAGAAGCTCGAGATCGCCAAGCGTTACCGCGTACCACGCCAGATCACCGATCACGGCCTGTCGGGCAAGCTGCAGATCGGCGAGCCTGCCCTGCGCAGGGTCGTGACCGAATACACCCGCGAGGCAGGCGTCCGCAACCTCGACCGGCTCATCGCAAAGCTTGCCCGCAAAAGCGCAAAGCGCTTCCTCGGCGAGGCGTGGAACGATGAACACCTGCTTGGCGAGCAGGAGGCGCGTGACCTGCTCGGCGTTCCGCCCTACCGAGACGAACAGGCGGAGAAGGAGCCGCAGGTCGGGCTCAGCCACGGCCTGGCCTGGACTTCGGTCGGTGGAGTGACGCTGGACGTCGAAGCGGTGGCCGTGCCGGGCAAAGGCAAGGTGACGCTCACCGGTCAGCTCGGTGACGTCATGAAGGAGTCGGCGCAGGCGGCCATCGCTTACCTGCGTAACCACGCCGCCGACTTCGGCTTGCCGGCCGATTTCCATGAGACGCGCGACCTGCACGTGCACGTCCTCGAGGGAGCCACACCGAAGGACGGCCCTTCTGCCGGGATCGCCATCGCGACCGCGGTGGTCTCGGCACTGACCGGCCGGCCGGCGCGCGGTGACGTGGCGTTGACCGGAGAGATCACACTACGCGGCCGCGTGCTCGCCATCGGCGGGGTGAAGGAGAAGCTCCTCGCCGCGCACCAGGCCGGAATTCACCGGGTCCTGTTGCCGGAGGACAATCGCGCCAACCTCGAGGATGTGCCGGAAGCGGTGCTGTCCGAGCTGGAGGTCACGCCGATCCGCTCGTTCGCCGAGGTGCTCGACATCATGCTGTCAGCCGTGCCAGATGCGGCGTTCCCGCCCCCCGCCGGTGACGCGAGCGAGGCCGATCGACCCAGCGCCAGCGCCTGAACGTCAGAGCTTACGCACCCGCACGGGCCGGTCGTCGCGGAACAGGCGCGACAGTAGTGCACTGATCACCGTCAGGACCAACGCACCCCAGATGGCGCCCCACGCCCCGGACAACTGAACCGGCGTGAGCGCCGCCACCACGCCGAGCGCCAGGCCGTTGACGACCAGCAGGAACAGACCCAGCGTCACCACCGTCAACGGCAAGGTAAGCAGGATCATCACAGGTCGCACGATGGCGTTGACGAGTCCCAGCACCAGCGCGGACAGCAGCAATGCACCAAGCCCGGTCGAGCTCATCGACACGCTTGGAACGATCGTCACCGTCAACCACAGGGCAAGCGCGTTCAGCGCCCAACGAATTAGTAGATTCATGCCCTGACGCTACCAATCCGCCCGGGTGGCGTCCTCCACCGAACGTCGGAGGACCGCGGTGTTCACGGCGATCCGCTCGGCAGGTTCAACCAGGCAATCGCTCGAGGCGAGGCATCCGCGCGCCTTCCTCGAACCCCAGCAGGCGCAGGATCTCGATCAGCTTCGGGTCCTCCACGTCGGGGTCCACCGCTACCGAGCCGAACGGACTGCGGCCGGCCAGCTCCAACAGCGTGGTGAGCACCAGCCGCCGTACCATCTCGGTCGAGGAGCGATGCTCGGGCAGTACGCCCGCCGCCTCGAGCCGGTAGCGCGCGTCGAGCGCGTCGTCGCCGTGGCAGAACGCGTAGCCTAGCGGTTCCTGATCCGGCGTGGCGCGTGCCAAGAACCACAGATCCGGCCGGAACCTGCCACCCCGGCGCTTGAGCCAGCTCCAGCGTGCCTTGCCTGCGCCGATCCCCTCCGCTCGTTGGTAGAGCGACCGGAACGTGGCGTCCGCCTCCAACGTCCACGCTTCGAGCGTGAGCGGCCGACCGAGCGGCGGCACTTCGGAAAGCTCGAAGCGCATGTCGATCCGTTCGCGGGTGTCGAACCCCAGCGGCAACAGCCACGACACGAGCCTTGCCCGAGCAAACTCGGGAACACCGGCCAGCGACACGACGGCCGCCTCGTACGGCGTGGCGGCCAGCAGCCGCTCGACGAAGTCGCGAGCGTACCCTTCGTCTCCCTCGTGCCAGATCGGGCCCATGCGGGCGGTGCGATCGTCGTCGTCCGGTCCGGGCGAAAGCAGATGAACGCCTACCTGCGGTACGCCGCGTCCCTCCTGCTCCACGAAACTGCGTTGTGCGTCGCGGCGTGCATCCTTGAGGCGCGGCGCCAGTCGCTGCGCCAGTCCCATCGGGTCGGCGTGGCCCTGAAACGCCAACGCTCGCGCCAGGAACCACACCAGTTCGTCCGGTGCCAACGCGCGAATCACGTCCGGCACTTTACCGCGGCCCCGCCGTGGCGGGACGTGCGACCATGTCGCCGTGGCGAAACCGCGCATTCTCGCCGGGTCGGCGAAAGGACGAACGCTGGAGACGCCGGACCGTGGGACCCGCCCCAGCCCATCGCGACTGCGCGAGGCGCTGTTCGATGCGCTACAGTTCCGTGAACGGGGCCGTTTCCTCGACCTGTACGCAGGATCGGGCGCAGTAGGGCTCGAGGCCGCCAGTCGCGGCTTTCGCGCCACCCTGGTCGAGCTCGACCGGGCGGCGGCCGCCGTGCTGCGGCGCAACGCACGGCGACTGCGGTTGGACGCCGAGGTGCTGCAGGCGGACGCGCTGACGATCGCGCGGGCCCGCCCTGGAAGGTACGAGGTGGTGTTCGCCGCCCCGCCCTACGCGCTGGACCTGGCCACGATCTTTCTCGAGATCGTGCGTGCCGCCCCGGTGAAGGCCGGTGGCGTGTACCTGTTTCAGCACCCGACCTCGCTCGACTGGGCGTCCGAACGGGCGCACGATCTTGCCGAGCTCGGTCACCCGCTAGAGCGGATCTCGCGACGTCGCTACGGCTCGAACCAGCTGACGAGAATAGCTGCCGAGTAACGCTCTGCATGCCGCCTGGCAGCTGGTCCCGCAGCAGACCGGCGGCGGCCTGGGCGATGCTAGACTTGCCAGGTACGGGGGTTTCGGTCGTGCGGTCGCGGCGGGCCTTGGCTCGCGTCGTGGCCCCGCCGCCCCGTGGAGGGAGACCCACCCAAGCGATGTTTTCAATCATCCAAAAGATGTTCGACAGCAACGACCGCGAGGTCGCCCGGTTGGAAAAGGAGGTCGTCGCCGCGGTCGGCGCGCTCGAGGCGCAGATGGAGGGTTTGGACGACCTCACCGCCGCATACGCGGAGTTGCGGCAGCGCCGCGACAACGGAGCGGCGCTCGAAGAACTGCTGCCCGAAGCGTTCGCCCTCACGCGCGAATCCGCCATGCGGTACCTCGGTCTGCGTCACTACGATGTGCAGCTGATCGGTGGCGCGGCGCTCCACTACGGACGCATCGCCGAGATGAAGACCGGCGAAGGCAAGACGCTGGTCGCGACGCTGGCGCTGGTGTTGAACGCGCTGGACGGCAAGGGCTCGCACTTGGTGACGACGAACGACTACCTTGCCCGCACCGGCGCGGAGTGGATGGGTCCGGTCTATCGCGGCCTCGGTCTCGAGGTCGGCGTGATCGAGCACGGTCACGACAACGCCGCACGGCGCGAGCGATACCGCAAGGACGTCACCTACATCACCAACTCCGAACTGGGCTTCGACTACCTGCGCGACAACATGGCGTTCCGTCCCGACCAGCTGGTGTTGCGCGAGGACGATCCGATGCACTACGCGATCATCGACGAGGTCGACTCGATCCTGATCGACGAGGCGCGTACCCCGCTGATCATCTCCGGACCCGCCGAGCTGGCGACGGACAAGTACTTCACCATGGCCGACGTCGCCCGCAAACTGGAGCTGGGCGAGGCGGGCGAGGGCGAGGATGTTCCGCCGACAGGTGATTACACCGCCGACGGCAAGACCAAGGACATTCACCTGACCGAGCAGGGCATCGCCAAGGCCGAAACGCTGCTGAAGGTGGACGACATCTTCAGCCACGAGAACATGGAGCTGGGCCACATGTTGCGCCAGGCGTTGCGCGCCAAGGAGCACTACCACCTCGACAAACAGTACGTTAAGGACGAGGCTGGGCAGGTCGTGATCGTCGACGAATTCACCGGCAGGTTGATGCCGGGCCGGCGTTTCGGCGAGGGTTTGCACCAGGCGATCGAAGCGAAGGAAGGCGTCAAAATCGAGCGCGAGAACCAGACCCTCGCGACGGTCACCTACCAGAACTTCTTCAAGCTCTACGACAAGATCGCGGGCATGACCGGGACGGCCAAGACCGACGAGAAGGAGTTCCAGGAGATCTACGCCTCGGACGTGCTGGTGATTCCTACCAACATGCCGGTCATCCGACACGATTCGGAGGACGTGGTTTTTCGCAGCGAGGAGGGCAAGTACCAGGCGGTCGTCGACGAGATCGCTGAAGTGAACTCGAACGGCCAGCCGGTGCTGGTCGGGACGGTCACCGTCGACGCGTCGGAACGGCTTTCACGCATGCTCAAGCGGCGCGGCATCGCCCACGAGGTGTTGAACGCGAAGTACCACGCGCGCGAAGCGGACATCGTGGCTCAGGCTGGCCGCAGTGCGGCTGTGACCGTCAGCACCAACATGGCGGGTCGAGGGACCGACATCGTGCTCGGCGGAAACGCAGAAGCGATTGGCCGGCAGTTGCTGACGCGCGAAGGTTTCGAACGGTACGACAGCGATACCGAGCTGTTGATCAAGTCGGTCATGCTCGGCAAGATGGACGAGGCGAAGCGCATCGCCGCCCGCATGGACGGCCTGCCGCCCGACATCCTCGGCAAGCTCGAGCGGATCCGTGACGAGGCCGCCGCCGACCACCAGAAGGTGATCGAAGCGGGCGGGCTGCACATCGTAGGGACCGAGCGGCACGAGGCGCGCCGCATCGACAACCAGTTGCGCGGGCGTTCGGGACGACAGGGCGATCCAGGCAGCAGCCGCTTCTACGTCAGTTTCGAGGACGACCTGATGCGCCTGTTCGCCAACGAACGGGTGCTTGGCATGATGGACCGGCTCGGCATGGACGACAGCCAGCCGATCGAAGCGAAGATGGTTTCCAACGCGATCGAGCGTGCCCAGAAGCGCGTCGAGGATCGCAACCTGGGGATCCGCAAGCAGCTGCTCGAGTACGACAACGTCATGAGCAAGCAGCGCGAAGTGATTTACGCCCAGCGCCGCGATATCCTGCTCGGAAACGACATCAGCGACGACGTTCAGGACATGATCGCCGAGTACGTCGACGCTCAGGTGCAGTCCGCCCTCAACCCGCAGCTCGAACCCGAGGAGCAGGAGATCGGCGATCTGCGCACCGCGCTGCTCGACGCCGTTCCCGCCTTGGAAGGCTACGAGTTCGAACAGCTGCGCGGAATGGAGCCCGACGAGGCGACCGACAGGCTGGTCCCCGAGATCGAGGCCGCCTACGCGGCGCGCGAACAGGAACTCGGCAGCGAGTTGATGCGGCAGCTCGAACGCTACATCGTGCTGCAGGTGGTCGACCAGCATTGGAAGGAACACCTGCACGCCATGGACGTGCTCCGTCAGGGTATCGGACTGCGCGGCTACGGCCAGCGAAACCCGTTGCAGGAGTACGCCTTCGAAGGCTTCAACCTGTTCGAGGAGATGAAGGCCAACATTCGCCTCAACGTCGCCAAACTGCTGTTCCGCGTGGTGGTGCGGACCGAGCAGCCGCTTCAGCGTCGCGAACGTCAACCCGCCCGCGTCAGCTACGACGACGGTGGATCCGCCCCGGTCGGTATCGCCGCCGCGGCCGCACGCGTGGCCGGCGGCCAGGGCGCCCCGGCACAGACCAAGACTGCACCGATCGAGGTCGGCGAGAAGGTCGGCCGCAACGATCCCTGCCCGTGCGGTAGCGGCAAGAAGTACAAGTACTGCCACGGTCGGGTGGCCGCCTGAGGTGGGCTCAGCGACGTTCTCCGAGCGGTTGCACGCCCGCGTCGCGGCGAGCGGCAGCGTCGTCTGCCTCGGCATCGATCCCCGCCCCGAGGCGCACCCGTCGACCCACCCCGACGCGCACGCCGGCGATCCCGCCAAGGTCGCCAAGGCGCTCGTCGAGTACTTTCGCGGCATCGTCGAGGCGGCCGAGCCGCACCTCGCTTGCGTCAAGGTGCAGAGCGCCTTCTTCGAGCGGCTCGGCATTCCTGGACTGATCGCGATGGCGCAACTCGCTAGCGACGTCCGTTCGCTCGGGCTGCCGTTGATCCTCGACGCGAAGCGAGGCGACGTCGGCTTTACCTCGGAGGCGTACGCGGACGCCTACCTGGCCGACGGGGTGTTCGCCGCCGACGCGCTGACGGTCCATCCGTACCTCGGCATGGACGCGTTGGAACCGTTCTTCACGGCGGCCGAACGCAACCGCCGCGGAGTGTTCGTGCTGGTTCGTACCAGCAACCCCGGGGGTGCGGACCTGCAAGACCTCGTCCTCGCGGAGCAGGGGGCTGGGGGCGAGCCCAGCGATTCTGGACGGTGTACCGTCGCCCACCGCCTGGCCGAGTTGTTGACCCGACGCGCGCGACAGGCGGGGGTCGACGCGCGCGGCTACGGGCCGATCGGCGCCGTCGTCGGCGGAACCGTGCCTGGTCACCTGGCAACGCTGCGCCGCCGTCTCCCCCACGCGATCCTGCTGGTGCCCGGTTACGGCGCTCAGGGGGCTGCCCCGGCCGAGGTGCGGGCAGCATTCGACGCGGACGGCTTCGGTGCGGTCGTGTCCGCCAGCCGCAGCCTCACCTACCTCGCGGGGGACGATCCACCCGCCGAAGCGGCCGCAGCGGCACGCGTCATGCACGACGCCTTGCGCAGCGAGCTCGCCCCGGCCTGAACCCGCACCTGCCCGAACCCGCATTTTCCCGAACCGGCGCAGCTTCAGCGGAACAGGCCCCGCAGCCACTCCGCGAGGTCGCGAACCCCGAGCGTGGTTGAGGCGCGCTGAGCGTTTCTAAGGGTCCACGCCAAGCCCGGGCCCCGCCCGTAGAACATCGCCGAGTAGCTTCCGGCGTGCCTGACCGCCGGGTGCTCGAACAAGAACGCAGCGCCGATCTCGGCGTCGCGAATCCAGGTCGACCAAGACGCCGGGAGCTGCGCTCCGTCCGGCGGACCGAACGCCAGCATCCACAGCCCGTCCGCCCCGGCAACGATTTCGGTCGCCAGGTCTTGCGGCAACACCACCCAGTCGGTCACCGGCACGGCACAGGTCGACACGACCGGTCCTAGCAGTGCCGCCAGCTGCTCAAGGTCCTGAGCGTGCGTTCCAGCGGCAATCCGCACGATGCGAATCCGCTCCATTACCGGGGTGGACCAGTAGACCCCCGCCGTCAACAGTTCGCCGCCCGAACGCTGGCTGGTGATCGCGAGCCCGATCGCGGTGACGTGGCGTCGTGCCGCGTCGCTCCAGCCCAGGGGCAGAGCCAAGCTGCCGGGTCCTGCCCGGCCGACGGTGGGTTCGAGCCCGTAGGCGCTGGTCAACTCGCCCAATGCCGCGAGGGCGGCGACGAGCTCTTCGTCGCCACCGCCTTCAGGTATGTTCCGTTCCGATGCCCAGTCGAGCAGCGCATCGAACTCGCGCGGCGTTTCCACCGGTCCGGGCTTCGCCAGGTCCGGCTCGAGCGCGTCGACCAATACCCGAACCGCGCCTGGTAGGTCGGCGGGCAGCAGGCAGTCGGCGGTCGCGCTAAGGCCGAGAGACAGCGCCACCGCAACGACCGCGCTGCGGCCCACGCGTCGCCCGAGCATGTCAGGGACAGCGTTGAGCCGCGGCGCGACCGACCGACGTCACGGGGTGGGCGTCATGGCGTCAGCTGGACCTCGTAGCGGCTGTACTGCGCTGCAGCGGCGCGGTCGTCATCCACGGCGTGCACCCGTACGAAGTCGCCACTGAAGACGTTCGTGAAGGTGTGACTGCCGTCTGGAGCGATGGTGACAGGGTTCGCGCCACCGACGAGTCCACCGTCCACGCTGATGCCGGCATGGTTGAACAGCTCCGCCTCGATCGTAAGGAAGTTCTCGGCCGGGGCGCCGCTGGTCAGCGGCGCGTACACGGTGACACTCCCGTCCGCGAGGGCCTCGTAGAAGTCCGCGTCGCCAAGCGTTTCAATAGCGCCCAACGACGAACCGGATGGAAGTGCTTCGGCTCCGGTAAGAGTGTCGTTGCCTGGCTCGGTACTGTCGTCCAGCGCTTGCGAGAAGACCCACAGGTCGACCGTGATCTCCACGGTGAACGGGTTGGCAATCTGCACGAATGCGTTGGGCAGGCCGGCCACTTGCGCTTCGTCGAGGATCACGCACGGGCCCAAGCACGATGTTCTCGTCGTGGGCAGGGCTTGCGGCGCCAAGTCGGAACTTCCGACCAGCGCCGGCAGGATGCCGTCCTCGCCGGATGCGAAGAAGTAGCCGGTGGAGCTCGAGGCGTAGGTGCTGAACCCAGGCGTCCGGACACGCAGGTCGCCCTCGTCGATGACGAAGTAGACGCCGTTGGCGTTGGCCGTAGTCAGGTCGAAGTGGAGGGTACGTGTCGCCCCCGGAAGCACACGAAGCGTCAACGGGTCGAGGTCGGCCACGTAGTTTTCGCCGCTCGAGAGCGTGGGTACCGTGCGCCCCGGAACCGGAACCAATATCGTGCCCGAGCAACCACCGAGTACCAAAACGAATCCGATGGCGAGCAGAAACATTGTAGCTTTGAGTGTCTTCACGCGCGCCTCCTTCTACAACGAGCATAGCCAGGCACCGTTGGGTAAGAGTGAGCGTCCAAAGGCCCAGGGCTCACGGCGTCTTCACCTTCGACCGACAGTTTCGTACCACTCCTCGCACTACTCGAGAACCATAAGGTAGGGGTAGAGGTCCGGCGCACCCGGATGCACCTCGATCTCGAGGTCGTCGTACTCCTCCATCAAACGCACGGCCAGGGCGCCGGCCCGCGCCGCAGCTACCGAAGTGGCGTGAAACAACGTGCCGATCTCGGCCTCGCCAGCTTCGCTTTCGACCAGCTTAGCTAGCACCTCCTCCGGCTCGTCGCCGCTGGCGCGTAGTCGGCCGTCGACCAGGCCGATGTACTGCCCCTGTTCGACCTCGACGTCCTCGATGTGAGCGTCGCGACTGGCCGTGGTCACCTCGAGCGTGCGGGACGCCTCCGCCGCCGCCATCATCACCTCGACCAGCCGGTCCGGGTCGGCGTCGTCGCGGAACGCCACGGCGGCCGCGAGTCCTTGCCCGAGGGTCTTCGTGGGGATCACCCGGATGTTGCGGTCGGGCACCAACTCGTCGACCCGCTCGGCGGCCATCACGATGTTCTCGTTGTTCGGCATCACCAGTACGGTCTTGGCTCCCACAGACCGCACCGCATCGGCAATGTCCTGAACCGATGGGTTGTTGGTCTGTCCCCCGCCGACTACGCGTGCCCCCAGGCTACGGAACGCCTTGGTCACACCGTAGCCGTCGCTGACGACGATCAGGGCGAGCGGAGGGGCTTCGGTCGCGCTCAGGTCCGCCCCGGCCAGGATCTCGCTGTGCTGCTCGGACATGTCGTCGACCTTCGATCGCACCATCCGCCCGAACTGGCCGACAGCGGCCAGCAGCCGCTCCGGCTCCTCGGTGTGAATGTGGCCTTTGACGAACCCTTCGGCCCCGACGACCAACAGCGAGTCGCCGTACGGCGCCACCAGTTTCTGGATTTGCGAGGTGGGTACGGTCACGTCGGAGAGGAGAAACTCGGTGCAGAACCCGAACACCGCCTCTTCGAACTGTTCCTGAGCGCGGGACTCGACCTTCGGCGGGGCCGGTAGCGGAGCGCCCTGGTAGTGGGCGATCAAGCCGTCGACGAGTCGCAACAGGCCCAGCCCCCCCGCGTCCACCACCCCAGCCTGCGCCAGCATCGGCAGCTGTTGCGGGGTTCGTTCAAGCGCAACCTGGCCGGCCTTGCGGACCGCGCGGAGCAACGCCAGCGGCGTCTTGGCAGCCTTGTCCCGGGCTGCCGCTTCGCTCATCGCGCGGCACACGCTGAGAATGGTCCCTTCCACCGGCTTCATGACTGCGGCGTAGGCGCTCTCGGTCGCGTCGGCCAGCGCGGCGCGCAGCCCGTCCGCATCCACACGCCGTTGCGACCGGATCGAGGCGGCTAAGCCCTTGAGGATCTGGCTGAGGATCACGCCCGAGTTGCCGCGCGCTCCCAACAGCGAGCCGTACGACAGGCCGTGCGCCAGGACGTCCATGCCGCCTGGAGGCTCGTCCGACAACTGACGCCGGACGCTTTGCATGGTGAGGTGCATGTTCGTGCCGGTATCGCCATCGGGTACCGGGTAGACGTTGAGCGCATTCACTTCGTCGGCGTGGACGCCGAGCCAGTCGGTCGCGAAGGCGAACGCTGCCGCCAGGCCGGCCGCGTCGAACGCTTCCGGGTCGGTCGCTCGCGCTTCAGCCACGGGAAACCCCGGCTACGTGGACCTTGACGTCGCTCACGGTCACGCCGCCGTAATGACGCGCAGCGTAGCGCACACGCTCGACGATCGACTCGGCCACCACCGGGATGTTGACGCCGTACGCGACCACTACGTGCAGAAGCACTTCCGGCGCGGCGTCCTCGCCACCCGAACGTACGATCTCGACCCCTTCGTTCGCCTGGCTGACGCCGAGCACGCGGCGAATGCCCTCGCCCAGATTGGTCGGCGTCATGCCGACGACGCCAGGCACCTCGTGGGCCGCCAAGCCGATCAGAGTCGCCAGCGCCTCGTCCGAAACGTGCGTGCCGTCGATTATCGCGTCGCTCGCCGTGCCGTGGGACCCGGTCGCGCCGGGCGATTCACGGTCCGGCGTATCGGGTGCTGGAGTTGCGCACATGCCGGGACCTCCTCCATCCGATGCGGGACGCACCGGTCGCTCGTAGTCGGCATTGTACCCGCGCCCGCGCGACGTCCCCTGCCGGCCAGCTGTACGCCTGCGTCAGTCCCACCGTTCGACCTCGAGCCGGACGTTCTCGACGCGAAGACCGAAAGCGGCGGCGAAGGCGTGGACTCGTTCGAGCAGCTTCCGGCACAGCACCGGATCGGCGTTGATCACTACCGCACCGATCGTCTCGCGATCGAGCCGATCCAAGCCAGCGAGGCGCGCGACCGAGACGGGAAAGCGCTTCCGCAACCGCTCGACCAACGGAACGATGAGACCGCGCTTCTCCTTGAGTGAGCGCACGCCCGGCGTCGCCACCTCGAAGGTCGCAACCCCGATCCACACGGCCTCAGGCGCGCTCATTCCATGCCGGCGAGGAAACCGAGGCGCCGAAGCGCACGGATCATCTCCATCACCGTCGTGCGGCGATCGTCGTAACGGACTGCGACCTGCCCCGCGTCTCCCGCTTCGACCGCCAACACGCCCGGCACCTCAGCCAAAGCCTGGTGCACGCGGGCCCGGTCCCCCTCTTCGTCCAAGCCACGAACTCCGATCAGCACGCGCACGCCTTCCCGGTTCACGACCGGCCTCGCGACCCGAGAGTCCGGCACCAGGTGCGGACCGGCTCGGCGCTCCAACCTTGCACGGCAAGGAGAGCGTTCAGCTTGTCGTCGCGCTCCGGCACGGTCGCCACCAGGTCGTACACGGCGGCGTCGTAGGCGCTCTTCGTCACCGCTTCGAGCAGCGACGCCCGCGCGGCGTCGTCGCCCTCGTCGGCCACGCGCAGGGTCTGCAGGCGCACCGTCGGCCGGACGCCGTTCCAAACCGCTTGAGCCAACGCGAAACCGCGCGCGCCGGCATCGTCCTCGGCGACGAAGGCGTGCCCGCTGCGCGAATAGAAAGATACGGCGCCACGGGTCAGCAGGGTCTCCTCGCCCGCCTGCCCAGCGCCGCTCGAGACGAGCGAGGCGAGGCGCTCCAGGTCGTCGCTCTCCAGCGGTCTCACGCGGACCATGAGCCCGTGTCGCCCCCCTCCTTCGAGACCAACCGGACCGCCTCGATCACGATCCCTTTGCTGCGTCCTTTCAACATGTCGTACAGAGTCAGCGCCGCGACGCTGGCGGCGGTAAGCGCCTCCATCTCGACGCCGGTGCGGGCGTGCGTAGCGCAGCGCGCCGTGATGCGGACGCGGTCCCCCTCCCGCTCTGCACGTACTTCGGTCGTGTCCAGCGGGAGCGGGTGGCAGAGCGGGATAAGCTCCGATGTTCGCTTCGAGCCCATGATGCCGGCCAACTCCGCGACCCGCAGCGGATCGCCTTTCGCCGTTCCACCGTCGAGCGCGGCGGCGGCTTCGGGCGGGAGCGACACCAGCGCCTCCGCGACCGCTGTACGGGCGGTCGGCTGCTTGGCCCCCACGTCGACCATCACCGGGTGACCGTCGCGAAAGTGGTTGCTTGCCATGTCGAGAGCCTACCGCGGCAGGTCTAGCCTTCGAGCCAGGACAAACTCGCTGCGGTCCCGGTCCCAGGCTTGGTACCCTGCCTCGACGAAATAGAGGCCGAACGGCGCCACGGCGGCGCCTGCCCGCCGCCGCTCACGCGCATCGAGGATCGCGTCGATCTCGGCTGGATCGACCGCTCCCCGCCCGACCTGAAGAAGCGTGCCGACGATGGCGCGAACCATCCCCCGCAAGAAGCCGTCTGCTGCGACGTGCAGCCGCAACTCGCCCAGTTCCCGCCTCAGTTCGCACAGGTGCAATGTCCGCTCGCGCGAGCGCGTCTCCTGCGTCGCCAGGCTGGAAAAGTCGCGGCGTCCTTCGAACCGGGTGGCGGCCTCCAGCATCGCCTCCTCGTCCAGCAGCTGGTGCACCATCAACACTCGATGCCGATCGAGCGCAAGGCCGCGCGGGCGGCCCCGCACCACTCGCATCCGATACAGGTAGCGGCGGTAGCTGCAACCGAACTGCGCTTCGAAGTCGGCGTCCACCGTGTGAACCTTGAGCACCGCGACGTCGCGGGGCAGGTGGGCAGCGAGTGCAAGGCGCAGCTTCTCGTCCGGGATTTCGCTGTGCGTGTCGAGGTGCGCCACCAGCGCCAGCGCGTGCACGCCTGCGTCGGTCCTGCCCGCGCCGTGAACCCGTCCATGCGGACCTGGAAGCCGCGAGAAAGCCTGCTCGAGCACACCTTGAACCGTCCGCTGGCCGGTCGGTTGCCACTGCCAACCATGGAAACCGGTTCCGTCGTACTCCAGCGTCAGAGCGACCCGCCGACTCGTGCCCGGATTCACCTCGCGCCGATCCTGGGCAGCAACCCCGAGCGGGTGGCCAGCCACGGCGCGGCAACCAGCCCTGCCCAGCCCAAGATCAGGTAGCGTGCCGGCTCGATCAGGACGTGATCCTTCCATACTTGCGGGAGCGCCAAGCTGCTGCCCGCCAGCCAGGCGAACACCAGCGTCAATCCCAGCAACGCCAAGCCGGTACGCGCAGCCACGCCACCGCGAGCGCGGTGAACGTGCAACATCGGCGCCGTGCCGAACGCTGCGACCGCCCCGGCCAGCAGGCCGCTCTCCGGCGTGGGCATGCCAATGTGCAGGCCGAGTGGGAGCACCACGAACGCAAGCAGACGCGTTGCGATCGACAGCGCGATGCGTGAACGCACCAGCCCGTACGCGACGCCAGCCACTGCCAGGCCGATCGCCATCCCTGCGGCCACGTCGACCGGCCAGTGAACCCCGAGGTAGACGCGACTGGCTCCGACCGAGAGAATCACCAACGCCGCCAACAACGTCACGGCTCGCCTGCGGGCGAGCATCGCGGCCAGACCCCAGAACGTCGCTGCGCCCTGCGCGTGACCGCTCGGGAAGGCCGGTCCCGTCGCCGTCTCCAGGGTGGCAGCCCCGCCTCTCAGCAGCTCCGGATGCAGGACGAACGGCCGCAAGGTGTCGAACGTCTCCTTGAGCTGTTGGTTCAGGTAGTACCCGCCGAGCAGGGCCAGCCCCAAGGTACGCCCGGCGCGAGCGTCGATCGCTAGGTAGGTAACGACCAGCAGGACGATGTACGCGCGCTCGGAACCGAGGTTCGTGACCGCGACGGTCAACGCGTCCAACTCGGGAGCGGCCAGGCTCTGCAAGGCCACGACGATGTCCATGCCCCACCTCCGCACTGCGTGCGTCGCCGCCGACGATACCAGCGGGGCTACCGCGGCGTCCGCCAACCCACGCCGGCAGCGCCGCGTGCGAACATGCCGCCATGAACAGGCAACGCTCGCACGAGTTGTTCGAACGCTCCCGCAAGCGCATTCCCGGCGGGGTCAACTCACCGGTTCGCGCCTTCGGCGCCGTTGGTGGAAAGCCGCCGTTCCTGAAGCGCGCCGAAGGGGCGACCGTCTGGGACGAGGACGGCAACGCGTACCTGGACGCGGTCGGGTCATGGGGCCCGATGATCCTCGGGCATGCCCACCCCGACGTGGTCGACGCGGTCGCCAAGGCCGTACGCGACGGGACCAGCTTCGGAGCGCCGACCCGGCGCGAAGTCGAGCTGGCCGAAATGGTAGTAGAGCGTCACCCCGGCGTCGACCGGATCCGCTTGGTAAACAGCGGTACCGAAGCCACCATGAGCGCACTACGCGTAGCGCGCGGCGCTACCGGCCGTGACCGCATCGTCAAGTTCGCCGGCAACTACCACGGCCACGCGGACGGACTGCTCGTGTCGGCAGGGTCTGGCGCCCTGACCACCGGAGTGCCGTCCAGCGCCGGGGTGCCGGCGGCGGTCGCCGCGCTCACGACCGTGGTGCACTACAACGACGCTGACGGCCTGGAGGAGGTGTTCGAGCGGGAGGGTGACGACGTCGCCGCCGTCATCTTCGAACCGGTCGTCGGCAACAGCGGCGTGATCGAACCGGAACCGGCCTTTCTTAGCGCGCTCCGCTCGCTCACGCGCGAGCATGGCGCTTTGCTGATCGCCGACGAGGTGATGACCGGCTTCCGCCTGGCACGAGCTGGCGCCACCGAGCGTTACGGGCTCGAAGCGGATCTGATCTGTTGGGGAAAGATCATCGGTGGCGGGCTACCCGTCGGTGCGTACGGCGGCTCGGCCGAGGTTATGGACCACGTCTCCCCACTGGGGCGCGTGTACCAGGCGGGAACGCTGTCGGGGAACCCGTTGGCGATGGCGGCCGGCCTGGCTACGCTGCGAGCCATGGACGCTCTGCCGGACCTGTACCAGGCTCTAGAGCAGCGCGGTGCGCAGCTCCAGGCGGGTTTGGAGGCCGGGGCGCGTGCGGCGGGCGTGCCGCTGGTCGTGAACCGTGTCGGCTCGATGTTGACGCCGTTCTTCACCGACGTGCCGGTCCGTGACGACCTGACGGCCGCGACGACAGATACGCGCAGGTTCGCGATCTGGTTCCACGGCATGCTGGAGCGCGGCGTTTATTGGCCCGCCAGCGCTTACGAGGCGGCGTTCTTGTCGTACGCCCTCAACGAGGCGGAGGTCGAGCGCATCAGCGCCGCGGCTGCAGACTCGTTCGTGGAGGCAGCGGACTGAGGTGCCGCTTCCGCCCCCCGGGGACACCATCGCCGCCATCGCGACCGCGCCGGGCGAAGGTGCGATCGGCGTGTTGCGGATCGCCGGTCCCGACGCGCTATCGGTCGCGGACGCGATCTTCGTGCCGCGGTCGGGCAGCCGGCCCAGCGAACGCCGCAGCCACCGCGTGGTCGTCGGCCAGGTGCGCGATCAGGACGGTTTCGTCGACCAGGCGTTGTTGCTGACCTTCCGATCGCCACACAGTTACACCGGTCAGGACGCGATCGAGATCCAGACTCACGGTGGACCCGCCGTGCTGCGTCGCGTGCTCGCAGCCAGCCTGCGACAGGGCGCGCGCGCTGCCGGGCCGGGGGAGTTCACGCTGCGCGCCTACCTGGCCGGCAAGATGGACCTTGTCGAGGCCGAAGGCGTGCTCGGCATCGTGCGCGCCCGCAGCGAGCGTGCCCGGCGCAGCGCGGCGCAAGGTCTCACCGGTCGACTGTCGGCCGAGCTCGACGATCTGCAGGACCGTCTGACCGCTGCGTACGGCGACCTGACGGCGGTGTTGGACTACCCCGAGGAGGGTGTCGAGCTGCGCGATGTGCGCCCGGTCCTGGTGCAGGTTCGTGAGCGCATCGCGAAGCTGCTGGCGACCGTCGAGGCGGGTGCGCTGGTGCAGCGAGGTGCACGCCTCGCCATCGTCGGTCGCCCGAATGCCGGCAAGTCGAGCCTGTTGAACGCACTGCTCGGGTACGAGCGCTCGATCGTCTCCGAGGTTCCCGGCACTACCCGCGACTACTTGGAAGCGCCGCTGGAGCTCGGTGGCGTGCCGCTCACTGCGGTCGACACCGCCGGCGTCCGCGTGACCGACGACCGGGTGGAGGCGTCCGGTGTGCAACGGGCGCTGGGGCTGGCCGAGCAAGCCGACCTGGTGCTCTGCCTGTTGGACGCTTCGCTGCCGCTAGAGCCGGCGGATCACGACCTGGTTGCGCGGCTGGATGTGGGGCGCACCCTGTTCGTCGCGAGCAAGGTCGACCTCCCGGCCGCGTGGAGCTGGGACGAGGCGCGACTTCCGGCCGGTGGACTCGCCGTCAGCGCCACGCGCGGCGACGGTCTGGACGCGTTGCGAGATGCGGTGCGCGAGCGACTGTTGGGCGACGCGGTCGGCAGCGAGCTATGGATCGGGCATGAGCGCCACGCCAACGCTCTGGCGCAGGTCGATGCTGCGCTAGAGCGCGGGTTGGGCGCTCCCGAGGATCTGATGGCGTTGGATCTGCAAGATGCGCTCACGAGCCTCGCGGCGATCACCGGCCGGGGCGACGTGGCCGAGGAGGCCCTCGTTCACATCTTCGCGAACTTTTGCGTCGGGAAGTGACCCGCTCCGCGCGACGGTGCGCAACCGCTCAGGCGGCCAGCGTCTCTTCGTACGCCCGGGCGGAGGCACGGACCGCTTCCGGGAACCGCTCGGCGATGCGGCTCAACACCCGGTCGGCTGTCACTTCGATCATCTTGCCGAGCGCCTTCCCGCCCCAACTTTCGGCGTCCGGGACGGCCAGGTGGATCTCGATGTCGAAGCGGTAATCGAGCAGGCAACCGCCTGTATGCTCGACCACGACCGCCTCGCCGGAGACGCGGGCCCAACCCGGCACGTCGTCCAGCACGAGGCCTTCAAGCCGGCCACCTGTGGGGGTGGGGACGAGTCGACTGGCGAAGCGCAACCGCTGCTGGCCGAAGAGTGCGGCGTTGACAGGGAGGTGTGCGCTGACAACGTCATCGTCCCCGACCGAGAGAGAGCTGAGGAAATCGGCTGCGGCCAGGCTGCGCTCGACGTCACGAACGAAGTCCACGCCCGTGGCCCGGTCCAGGCGCGAGCGGACTTCGAAGTTGACCTGGCGGCGAAGCTGCACGCGTCAGCGACCCTTCGCGCCGACCCACTCGACGCGAACGTCGTTCGCTTCGATCGCCTCGCGCAGCTCTGCGTCGGTGGCGTTGCGCAGCTTGGGGAGCTCGGAGAAGGCGGCAGCGGCGCCGGCGAGGCCGACGCGTACAGTTACCGGACCGTCGTCGCTGGCGCGCCCGATCCGCCAAACCAGCGAACCGGCCAGGCTGTCCAGGACGCCGGCGTCGAGCGCGCCACGATGCTGGGGTGAAGCCTGGGGTGAAGCGTCGATGGGGGTCTCGTCAGGGGTCACGATCGGCGTTCAGCCTACCGCACGACCTACCAGCCGGTCGCGCTCCGACGGACGTCGGAGCG
>Ga0326597_10000473_pt1 | contig 71383 bp, 71 predicted proteins | sample RVTome_12_FD_203789 | JGI IMG/M metagenome (GOLD analysis project Ga0326597, IMG submission 203789) | Soil microbial communities from uranium-contaminated site in the Upper Colorado River Basin, Wyoming, United States - RVT100D185 | ecosystem: Environmental > Terrestrial > Soil > Contaminated >...
CTTCGCAATCAGGAGATTGATAATCGCCTGATGGGTAATCACCGCGCTCATTAAAAGCTCTTCAAACGAAACCATTTCTTTAGAATCCAGTTTTTCAGCCATTGTTTATTAATCCTCCACAGGAGAACATTAAAGATAAAAACAATCCAACTTCCCCCCTACCCTACCAAAACCTTTTGACCCCCCTCAAAAAATCCGGGGGGTCAAAAGATCGCTGATCGCCTGAAAAAACCTAAACCGTCCGGGTTTGCAGTCTACGTGACCGAGCTGCGCGAGGGCGCGGATCCTGCGGGACCCGATTCCCACTTTTTCAGGCCACCACTATTATTTCTATTTTTTCTTTAGCCTCCGAAAGGCCCAGGGAGCCATCGGCGCTTTATCTTGCCACAACCCAACCCTATTTTCCCGCGCGGCCGTCTCCAACTCCCCTAAAGTCTCATCCTTGGAATACTGTCGATACCACCAAGCCAGGCCCGCCTTCACCAGCTCCCGGTTCAGGCTCCGGCCGTCTTCTAAAAACACCTCAGCGACCAAGCGCCCGTAGCGGTCCGTCTCCTTCACCTTGACACTCACAACCTCATTAAAAACCAAGTCCGAGGTAAAGGCCTTCGCCTTTTGCCCGAAGGCCTGCCGCTTCTCCGGGCAATCGATCCCCTCCAGGCGAATCTTCACCTCCCTCCCCGACCGCATCACCTTTATCGTATCGCCGTCCGAGACCCCCACCACTTTGCCGGAAAAAGACTGCCCGGCCTCCCCGTTCCGATCCGTGTCGGGAGCTGTCGTCCCTTTCTTTTGAGTCGGAGACGGCGAAAGAGCGGATGCGCCTCGATGACAATGATAGTCCCCCGTCTTCCGGTTATGGTGGCAACCGGAGGCATCCAAGGACCCGCCATGCGCCCAAAGCAAGCCAGGGAACAACACAAAAAGGGCTAATAGGATATAGGGAATATTTTTCTTCATCCCGAAAACTCCAGCCAAAGGTCCAAATAAAGTCAAAAGATCGTTCCCCCGCCCATCCGGGACATTATCACTTCTATAACGTCCCAACCCTCCGCCCCCTCAAGGGGCTCCCCCTGCATAATATCCAGCCGGCTAAATCCTGCCGGCTGCATATCAAGACCCGCACCGCCATCCACTAAGACAAGATCAGAGAGGTGGGCTGAATTAATAAGGAAGCAGACCTAGCGAGTGCCGCGCCTTTGATCAAGCCTCCAGTCACGTCCCCCGCAATGTCTGACTATTTTGAGTCATTCAGCCGTTTGAACGTCTCAATCAATTTTTTTCCTCTAGATTTTTTGAAGAGGAAAAAAATTGTTTTTAAGGGGAAGCACGCCAAGGAGAAGGAGAGATAAAGATGAACCCATCCCGCGCCCGGTTGATCGCTTCAAGTTTTGACGGTGATGAAGGTTTCAAGGGGGTTCCTTTTACCCCTCAGTTAAAAGGGATCGCGCCTAAGGGAAAACGATCCTTGTTTTTAAAGAAGAAGATTTTTTTAAAACCGCCGGTGATCTCGTCGCTGATCGCTGTTTTTCAGGTCAAGCCACCCACACACAATAAGGAGAAACTAAAATGAGACATTCAAGCGCCTATGGTTTCGGAAGTTTACAAGGATTAGAAGATGAACAATTGCGGTCACTCTCCCCGTCTATCTTTGCGGATCGGGCATCGAGCCAGACCAGCGGCCGCTATGAATTTATCCCGACCTCCGCCGTCGTCGCCGGATTCAAAACTCAAGGATGGCTGCCGGTCTTAGCCAAAGAAACAAAGGTCAGAAACCCGGATAAAAAAGATTTCTGTAAACACATGATTCGATTCCGGCACCGCGACGACCTGGATAAAACGAAAGGGGCTGTCGCCGTCGGTGATCTTGTGCCTGAAATCGTCCTGGTGAATTCTCATGACGGCAGTTCATCCTTTCAGCTTCACGCCGGGATCTTCCGCTTTGTCTGTTCAAACGGCATGGTGGTCGCGGACAGCACTATCCAAAACCATCGCATCCGGCACACAGGACAGGTTGTTAATGACGCCATTGACGCCGTCTTCGAGATCGTCGAGGAAACCCCGAAGGTCTTTAATCAGATTGAAAACTATCGGGCAATAACCCTTGAGCAAAACGAGCAGGAAATCTTTGCGGAATCGGCTTTAATGCTCCGATGGCCCGAAGAGGACAGGCCCTTTATACCGGCTCAAATCCTTTCGTCTCGCAGGCGAGACGATCAAAGCCCCGACCTGTGGACGGTATTCAACCGGATTCAGGAGAACTTATTAAGAGGCGGCATGAGAGGCCGGAGAGTAAACGAATATGGCCGGATCCAACGGACGACCTCAAGGGCGATCAAGTCCGTTTCGGAGGACTTGAGATTGAATAAAGCCCTTTGGACCTTTACGGAGAAATTCGCCGCCTTGAAGAGCTGAATTTCGCGGGCTTGCCCCTGCCGTTTCTGTCGGCAAGGGCAAGCCTTTTAAGGTTTTCGGCTCTCGCTGGTTTTTTCAGAAAAATAAGGTTTAAAAAATGTAAGGGTAAAGGAAGATAGGTGTTTCATGCTGGAGGAATTTTTTATAGAAAAATTCTCAGCTTATCTTAGTATTTAATGAAATTCTAAACTTTCAAAATTAACGAATACGCCTACAATTCCTCACTTTTTGAAGATCGCACAAATAATCGAATATCCCCAATAACCGGCGATATCCTCCATTTTAAAATCTTGAAAATTCAAGGCATTTCTTTCCTTTTGTATCGGTAAGGTCCTTTTTCGGAACCCGGTCTTTGGGTGCCAGGCTAGAAAATCGTTTAAAATCGTATTGCTGATGCGCGCTTATTACCCCCTCTTTCTCGTTTGTGTCTCTATCGGGCAACACTTTAATTGAATTTCTTAAACTCCTTTCTCTCTACCCGACTGATTAATCAAAAGATTTTATTCATATTAATCGTGGTATCTACATTGCTTATGTAACTGCAGACCCCTTTTATTCTTAAAGTTGGGGTTGTATTTAACAAAAGGGGCTATCCTTGCTTAGACCATTAACTCGACTTTCACACAGATGACACCAATCTTCTAAAATATTGTCTCGTTGGTAGCGCTGAATAACACCTTCAAACCTCATTATTTGATTCATTTAAAAATGATTTACTTGTAGGTTAATGGCGTGTATATTTATATATTTTTAATATTATGGATAATATATGAAAATGTTGATGGACGAACTACTTAAAAATTCGAGGAAGAAAGAACTGAAAAACAGTCAAAATGAAGAAAAAAGAACCATCGACGAAGGACGGTGGCAAGCGAGCCTGGAAATTCCACTCACGGGGTTTGGCATTCTCCTAACCCTTTTGCTGAGTGCTGCGGGCCTCGGTGAGCAATACCCGATATTGAAATCGCAAATCGAGGCAGGAGATTGGGCCCTTGCACTCGGGCATAGCCTTTTTCTTGGGATCATCGCGATCCTCATTTACGGCAGCTTGATCTACCAAACCACGCGGCTCGGGTATCTTAAACGGCGCAGGGCGCATCGGCCGGCAAGCGCCGCCGAACTCGGTCGACACTTCTCCGGTCCGGTATCTCCGTTAGCGATTCTTGTGCCCTCATACAAGGAAGACCGGCGTACGATCATGCAAACCCTAATTTCGGCTGCGCTGCAGGAATATCCGAATCGCCGTGTCGTATTGCTCATCGACGATCCCGCCCATCCCAAAACCGCAGCAGATGCAGCCCTGCTCGCCGATGCCCGCGCCTTGCCTAAGGAGATATGCGCATTATTGGAAAAACCTGCAAAGGCCTTTCACCTGGGGCGCTTAGAATTTGTCGCTCGTCAAAACCAAAAGACGTTTGATACCGAAAAAGAAACCCGTATTGTCATGGAGCACTGGCGCGCCGCGGCCACGTGGTTTGAGTCCCAAGGGAGGGACACGGTCATAAACGATCATACGGATCGATTCTACGTGGAGGAAGTTCTTCTGCGCCGTGCCTCCACCCATCGGAAACGCGCCCGTCGCCTAGAAAAAAAGGTCGCGCAGTCCCAGCCGCTTGGCAAGGCCGAACTGCTGCAAGAATACACGAAGCTCGCGAGCTTATTTCAATGCGACATCACCAGTTTCGAGCGCAAGCGTTACCTGAATCTATCGCACGAGTCCAATAAAGCGATGAACTTAAATAGCTACATCAGCTTGGTCGGCAAACGGTATGTTGAAGCCAATTTCGGCGAGAACCGCATTCTCCAGGCAATAAATAAGGGGCCCGCCCAGATCGACATCCCCGACGCGGACTACTTGATCACTCTGGATGCCGACAGCATCTTGCTTCCAAAGTATGCGCTGCGTCTCATTCACTTCATGGAGCAAGCGGGCAACGAGCGCCTCGCCGTCGCGCAGACCCCCTATAGCGCAATACCCGGAACGACCAACAGGCTGGAGCGCGTGGCCGGGGCCACCACAGACATCCAATATATTATCCATCAAGGATTTACCCAACACCACGCCACCTACTGGGTGGGCGCAAATGCCCTATTGCGGCACAGCGCGCTTAAAGATATTGCAGTGACCCGGAATGAGCGGGGCTACCCTGTGACTCGTTTTATTCAAGACCGCACGGTGATCGAAGACACCGAATCCAGCGTGAATCTCATCGCGCGCGGTTGGACCTTGCACAACTACCCCGAGCGCTTGGCCTACAGCGCCACCCCGCCGGATTTCGGCGCCTTGCTCATTCAGCGCCGCCGCTGGGCCAATGGCGGGCTGATTATTTTACCGAAGTTATTGGGCTATCTCTCCAAAGATTTTCACGTGAAAATCCGCGAAGGCCTCGTACGGATTCATTACCTCATTTCGATCGCAGGGGTGAACATTGGCCTACTCTTGATGCTAACTTTCCCCTTTACAGATAGCATTCGCAGTCTGTGGTTGCCGCTAACGGCCCTGCCCTACTTTTTTTTCTACGGAAGAGATCTGTGCCTTTGCGGTTATCGAAAGAGGGATCTGTTTCGGGTTTACGCGCTGAACCTGCTTTTAATCCCCGTCAATCTAGGAGGGGTATTCAAATCCTTGCAGCAAGGCATCACAAAAGTGTCCATTCCTTTTGGGCGGACCCCAAAAGTATCGGGGAGAACGGCGACACCCGCATTGTATCTCCTTGCAACCTATGCCTTGGTCTTGCATTGGACGATCAATGCGGGATTGGACTTTTACGCCGGCTTATGGGCCCACGGATTTTTCGCGATTGTAAACAGCGCCATTCTTTTTTATGCCATCGCGAATTTCATCGGCTTCCGGGAGAGCCGGGAAGATCTCAGAGTCGCCATGGGTAATAGGTCTTCGCCTCAACCGATAAGATTGCCGGAACATGCCCTTATACAAAACGATACCGTATTTTTCTCCCCGGTTTTTCGTCGCCGTTGTATGGACACCCCATTAGATAGCAGGGAAGAAATTTCAGAAAAGATGGGCTTCTTCGATTCCAATCCTCAGATAAGAAAAGCCGATCGGCGGAAAACGATATCCGCTTGAAAACAAAAGACATGCTGAATGCATAGTGTGCGCGTGGTTCTTGGCAAACCTATAGCGATAGGCTAATATAGATAGACCGCTATAGGGCTACGCGCATCTTTTTACCCGGTCTCCGCCTCGCCCCGCGCTAGAGGGGAGCATGAATCTCTTAAATTTCAACTCCAATCCCGCCCCTTGAATTTTTTGCCTCACTGATGGTTGACCTTCGTCATGTTGTTTAATTCATATGTGTTTATCCTTATTTTTCTTCCCGGCACCCTGCTTCTTTACCACGGGCTTCGCCGCGCGGGATATTGGCGGAGCGCCATCATGAGCTTAAGCGGTCTGTCCCTATTGTTTTATGGCTGGTGGAGCCCAAAATACTTGCTTCTCCTCCTTCCTTTCATCCTGTTCGATTTCGTCCTCGCCAAGTCAATCTCTAAGTGGAGAGAACGCAATACGGCATACGCCAAGATCTTATTGAGCATCGGGGTCGTCCTCAACCTGGGAGCGCTCTGTTACTTCAAGTACGCCAATTTTTTTGTAAATAACATCAATACTCTTTTCGGCGCGGATTATTTTTTGGCGGGCATCGTTTTGCCCATCGGCATTTCATTCTATACCTTCCAGAAAGTCGCTTTTCTGATCGATGTTTATTATGGCAAGGTGCGCACGTTTAAATTGCTGGATTATGCCTTGTTCGTCACCTTCTTTCCGCAACTGATCGCAGGCCCTATCGTGCACCACAGCGAAATGATGCCTCAATTCAATCGCACCGACCCTATCCCGCCCAATTACTATCCCCTGGGTTTGACTTTTTTTTCCATCGGCTTGGCGAAAAAGGTGTTGCTCGCCGATACCGCCGCGCTTTATGCCTCCCCTCACTTCAACGCCGTCGCCAATGGGGCAACAATTGACCTGATAACCGCTTGGGGGGCAGCCCTGGCTTATACGGCGCAACTCTATTTCGATTTTTCCGCCTACTCGGATATGGCCATTGGCATCGGCTTACTCTTTGGCATCCGCTTGCCGATCAATTTCAACTCGCCCTATCAAGCGGCCAGCATTGTCGAATTTTGGAATCGCTGGCATATTACCTTGTCCCGTTTTCTCCGGGACTATTTATATATTCCCCTCGGCGGAAATCGAAAAGGACCGAGACGGCGTTATATTAACTTGATGCTTACGATGGTTCTGGGTGGGTTTTGGCATGGCGCGGGCTGGACTTTTGTGATTTGGGGGCTATTACATGGATTCTATCTCGTGGTCAACCAGGGGTGGACGCGACTATGCACCTTATGGCGACTGACAGGCCAGAATCGGGTTAAGCGAAAGGCGTACCAGTTGCTTACCTTTTTTGCCGTCGTTGTGGCCTGGGTGTTCTTTCGTTCCGCAGACTTACCGACCGCAGGGAACATATTGTCGAGCATGGCAGGGCTTCATGGCATGAATAAGGAAGTACTATCGGGAGAGGGCGGGATGGCATTTCTTGTCGCCTCAACCTTACTCTTATTCTCCTTCTACGCGCCCAACACACAACAAGTTACCGGCTATATTGGGCCGGAGGGGGCCTATGCATCGACAGCCGATCTCTACAAAGCAGAAACCGTGATCTGGGGGCCGACGCCCCGATGGGCCATCGCCACTGGAATCCTCTTCGCCCTCAGCCTAATGGCCTTTTCGGGTGTTTCCGAGTTTATTTATTTTCAGTTTTAGGCAGTCAATGTGAATCCTATTCCTTCGGCAGCACTGAAGCGCTTCTTTTTTGTTAGCGGACTGACCGCCCTTGTGGTCATGCTGGGTGTTGCGACGATCAACCTCATCATCGATCCCTTTGGCATGTTTCGTCTCATCTCCTACCGGGAACTTAACCAGTCAAAACCTGCCGTTTACCACCGCGTGCGGCTGATGAAGGCCTATGATGTGCGGCGCATCAAGCCACGCGTCATCATCCTTGGCACATCGCGTACGCACTTGGGCCTGCGCCCTTCCCACGAAGCCTGGGCGACGGAGCCCGGTCCCGTGTACAATCTTGCCTTCGATGGGGCGACCACCAAGGAGATGTATTTTTATCTGCTGCACGCCCAGTCCGTACAAGCACTCAAGCAAGTCGTCTTAGGCCTCGACACCTATCATCCGATACTCTCGCTTGCCACAAACCGAGTGGATTTTAATCGTCAGTTGCTCTACGAACCGCGTTCTTCCTTATCGAAAATCACGGTATTGTTGGCCGATCTCAAACTTTTATTGAACTTGGACACCTTAAGAGAAAGTTTCGCCACAATTCTCGCACAGCGACAATCTCAGCCAGAATGGTTTGCAAAAAATGGGCAACGGCTTGGCCAAGAATTCTTCCGGGCGCCAGGGGCGCTGTATCGAGAAAAGGGGCCTCGCAGTTATTTCGATGAAATTGACAAACAAGAGGTACGGTATCAATTGGAATGGCGCATCCCGTCGCCAACCCAAGCGTCCACAGCTTCCGATGCGGAATCGGATCGGCTGACATCCCTAGACTACATCGAAAAAATTATCCTCTTCTGTCGCGATCAAGCCATCGACTTGCGCATCTTTATCACCCCGTCCCACGCACATCAAATGGAAATCTCCGCAACAACAGGGGCCTGGCCCAGCATCGAAAACGGGAAACGTGCTCTGGTAAAGCTGCTGGCCGCAGATGCTGCGCAACATGAAAAGGCTTTTCCGCTTTGGGATTTCAGTGGCTATTCTCTAATCACGACGGAAACTCTTCCCCCCAGAGACAGTGTCAAAGAAATGTCATATTACTGGGAATCGTCGCATTTTAAAGAAAACGTCGGCGACTGGGTGCTCGACCGTATTTATGAAATCCCACACCAAAAGGGCAGCATCCCTCCTGAATTCGGCGTGCGACTCACGCCAGACAATATCGAGCAGGAATTAGAAAGAATCAGGCAGGACCAAGCGGCATATCGTCTCACGCACGCGAAGGAGATTGAAGATATCCAAACTCTCGTAAAAGACTTCGTTCAAAAGCACCATATCACCTTTGATTAAATAGGCTTATTCACACTTACAGTCAGAATTATTGAATTCGGGAAAGCTTGTGTCAATGGGCGTGATACAAAAATCACGCTTACGGGAATCCTTCAAGGGGAGTATGAACCTTCGGCTAGACAGGTTTGAATAGTCAAAAAATGTCTTAATTTCTTAGATAGAAGAATTTATTGGCACCGAGCATGGGTTGACCGGTAGCCGATAAGCCCATGGTCGCGCCATTCCAAAGGCTTTATCTGCCAGAACCTTGAGGGTGAGTTCATGAATCTGGCCTGGGCTTATATTCTATTTTCCAGCGAAGGGTCGATCCAGCACCGCTACCAACATTTTTAGGATCTTTTCATTGTCACCGACATATAATACGAGGAGTTTTCCTTTTTTGTAAAAATGTGGCGGCTCAATCCAATGAACCATGTGGGTTCCGATCGCGCTACCATCGGCTGAAACCAGGGCGGCCTCTGCCTCCGCGGCCGCCGCATCGATGTATTGAAAAACCTGCACTTCCTCGCCGCCGACTTCGATCATCCGTCCTCGTACCGAAAAGAAAGCCTGATCGACCGCTTCTCCCGCTTCGGCACTGGCGCCTGCGGCACGCAGCTTGTCTATGAAGCTCGCATAATCCGTTGCGGCATCGGCAGGAAACTCACCTTGCTGGGACGGAGTAGCGAATGACGATCCCGGGCCGCAGGCCGTGGACGCGACGGCAAGAATGAAGACAAGGATTAAACGCAGCAATCGTTTCAAGAGATCAAGCCTTCAAATCGACACCGAAATGAGGCGAGTCCAAAAGACTCGCCTCATTATCTCATTAGACCGCCCGTCAAAAAAAAGGCTCAATCAATGATCGAAGCGGTGGTCGCAGGCGGGGCAGCGTTCCGCCGCTTCGAGCGTCCAGTAGATGTGAGTGAGGGTATCCGTCCCGTCGGCGTGAAACTTTCTGTAAGTCGAGCTGCGGCCGTTTGAGGATTGCCTCATGAGCTGACCCCAGCTATTCGGGTCGTCATCATCGTCAGCCGAAATCGAAAAAGCGCTCATGCCCGCGACGGTGTTTGTGTTATCGAGATGGGCATAGATCAGATCCAATTCCTCGAAGTCGTGCGAGTTCGGTTGCGTGCTCAGGGTGCTGCCGGCGTTTCCACCCGTGTTCGAAAAATAATCCATACAAGTGTCTTGCGAGCTGCCGTTGGTGGACTGGTGGTCGAGTCCGAAGGTGTGCGCAATCTCCTGACACATGACATGCAGGCGCTCGTTCGGATTGTTATAGGTTGACGTGTCGAAATAGGTATCGTTCATCTTGGCCAAGCCCTGCGTGATGTGTGTACCGCCTGTGATGGAAATGGAGGCCAATCCGAGCCAGCCGTTCCGGCCGTAACGGGCGTTGCAGACCTGCGTGGTTCCAGCAACGGCTTTGCAGGTCTTGGTGGACCCGCTGGGCTTTCTGCCTTTGGCTTTCGATTTGGGTAGAGATGCGGATGTCGAGCCATTCACAATCGCGGTGAGCAAAGGGGTCGTCATCCCAAAGACCTGGGGGCTGTTCCAGTCTTGCGAGGCTTGCGCAAGGTGAGATTTCCAGTCGGCGCTAGTCAGGTTGTCTCCCAGCTGTAAGGTGAAGGGATTAGCCGTGCGCGCCCAATGGTAGGGGCCCCACGCATGATCTGCATGGGCGAGGACCGGAAACGCGGCCCAGACTAAAACAATCAATAGTAAATATATTGTCTTTAAAGTTTTCATATCGTCCTCCTCTATTATCAATCTCACGATGGTGTGACACCTTTACGGCGCAAGCCTCCCCTCATTCAAACCGGATGACACGGGCAGCATCGGGTCACTTAGCGCGGAACAGGAACATGATGAACCTTTTTTAGGCACGCTTCGAAAGATCGATGTCAGAACAAAAATATGATCTCTAGGGCAGGCCTTGCCAAGCCCGATCGATCGCCATTGTTTCAATACCCCGGCTGGAGGTTGGGATGCATTTGTAAAGCATATCATTCAAGATCCGAGGATTGCCATCATCAAATCCGATATCGCCAGAAACCAGCAATATAAACTAAGTTACTAGAATATTTCTTTAGGATATTTGAAGCTCCTATCCCCCCGCTTTGATATCCGTGGCCGACGCATCAAAAAAAACCTAAGACCGAAATAATTTTGTTAAGGGGAGCCTAAGGCCCCTTGGATAGCACGAGTGCGCGCAAGCCGGGGGGGATGCGAGTCGTGTAGGACGGAATAGAAGGGCTGGGGCTGTCTCACATCATCCGGATTGATTGCTCAGGGCAGAAAATCTGGGGCTCCCAGCATAAAAACGCAGAAAGAGTTCTACCGATTTGAAGCTAACAGAAATACACAGTGATTTGTGGTTTATCCGCCACTTCCAACGGATGTAACGAGAAAAGAAAGCCATCTCAGGAATCTTTATTTGTGACAACTTCTGGAGACGTTAATCGATTAGAGAGGGATCATTTTGATGTGGGTCTGTTTCTTTTTATTCTAAACGGTTTTTTCGCGATTAACCTTGCTAGGACCAAAGCTCCTCCTTTTTCTTCGAAAAAAGCAGGAGTGATGATGATCCTCACAAATCCTAGGAATCAATCACTTTTGTTACGTATCGCCATTTCAAATCTTGCACAGATTGGAGTTTAAGGAAAATCACGGCTACGGGAAGGATTCAACCGAAAGCATCTATTGATCATCAAGTTTTGAATAACCAGCTACATCCAGACCAAGAAAACATTGCTTTATACACCATTATGTGCTATTTTTTGTGTATAAAAATGGAGATCATAACCCAATGTCTAGAACAAATATCGAGTTAGACGACCGCCTCGTCGAGGCGGGTCTTAAAATAACAAAATGCAAGTCCAAAAAAGATCTTGTGAATCTGGCTTTAAAAGAACTTATCGCCAAAAAGAGTAGAAAGGAACTCCTGGAACTCGAAGGCAAGGTCATTTGGGAAGGTGATCTATCCCAACTGAGGGAAGCCAGAACATGATACTGGTGGATACCTCTGTGTGGATCGATTTCTTCCGAGGGTCAGGATCAGGCCTCATCCTTCACGGTCTCATTAAAGAGGAGGAATCTCTCGGTCTCACCGTCATTCATCTCACTGAGATATTACAAGGAATTAAAGAGGAACGCACGCACCAGCAGATTCAGAAACATCTGTTGTCATTCCCTATTTTTCTCACTAAGGGGATTGATACCTATTTACATGCTTCCGACATTTTCAGAACATGCCGTCGTCGGGGAAAGACGATCCGGAAAACGGTGGATTGTATTATTGCGGCGATTGCCATTGAAAACAAGCTCATTCTACTGCATCATGATCGCGATTTCGATCAAATAGCAACATGTACCACCCTGAAAATTTACAGTTAGAAAATCTCTAGAATAACCAGTTGCAGTATCCGCATCATCAGGCGAATTTTCTATTTATCTTTTTCTGACACTTGGTTAGATCCACCCTTTTCTATTTCTCCTTTACTAAATCTGTAATAAAATTCCCCTTGACCCCAAAGGCCATTTCCTATTGTTGGAGGAACTATCATGACTGTCAAAGAAGCCATCAGAATCTTTAAAAACCATCAACGCGTCAGCGTAAAAGAAAAAACACGAAAAACGTACCGCTATCTTTTTGGGCAATTCGAGGCACAATTTGGAGAACACCAGCTTGAATCCATCGATCCTGAAGGACTCTCCCAATTTTTGGTGTCCTTAACGGAAGGCCTTGCCAAGGCCACACAGCGATTGCGATATGCTCAGCTCAAATCCTTCTACAACTTCATTATTGAGAATTGCGGTTTGGAGAAAAAAATCCCTGTAACGCGCCGTTGCTTTCCAAATCCTTTCGCATGCCCAAGCGAAAGGCAAGAAAGATTCTGGATAAGGAATGCGTCGATGAGATGATTTACAACACAAAAAGCGACCGGGATCGGCTCATCATGGAACTTCAATCCCGCTGTGGTTTAAGGATTGGGGAAGTCTTGAAATTACGGGCACAAGATGTCTCGGATCGAAAACTCATCTTAGAGAGCCCGAAGTCAGGGAAAGATGAAGAGATCGCCTTTATGCCGGTACAAGTGGCAAAGCGCTTGATTGATTATGTAAATCGGAAACAACTATTGCCAATAGACAAGATCTTTCCAATCTGCTATTCCACGGCCCGAAGCATGATCAGGAAAAGTGGGGCGAAACTCCATGTAAAAATATCGCCCCACGACCTGCGTCGTCATTCGGCCACATATGCCAGCCGGAACGGGGTGCCCTTGGAAATTATTTCCAAGGTGATTCTCAGGCACCAAGATCTGAAAACGACGCAGATCTACTTAGGGAAAGTTACCGATGCGGAGGCCATCCGCTGGATGGATGTCCTGCATGAAAGATAAGAACCTATTATAAATCCGGTCTTTGGGGTCTTAAAGATCTATCCCTTTCAGTAATGCGATAGACCAATGAATTGCGATTGAAAGGTTGTAGAAATTCGTGTGCATCGAATATCACAGATACGGGAAGAAAGAGAGATGATGCACTCCCCCTCACTCCCTGACTCTCAAGGTTAAGGTTTTAAAAAAAATTTCATCACCCTCCCCTACCTGCCTTTAATTTAGATTCATATTATTTTTAATATATATACCTTTATAGGATATGTCTCCTTTACAGCCTATTGATTGATGGAAAGGCTGAACCTCTGCGGTCCTGCCGCTGTCGGTGATTTTAAGATAACTTTTTTATCAAGGTATCGAGTTCGTCCTGCCGGTGGATGGTAATCCGCATCTCGTAGGCCTTTCCTTTTTGAACGAATTTGACCCGGGTCCCGAGGCTCTCTCTTAGGTGATTTTCAACTTCTATCAGCTTCTGGTTCAGCGCCAAGGGCGTATGACGCTTTTTGGGTTCGGCCGGGGCCTTCATTCTTTGAACGGCGCGCTCCGCTTGACGTACAGTCAGTTCCTGGGCCTTAATGGTCTCCGCGAGAGCGATTCGATCCGCCTTCGCTTCAAGGGACAAAAGCGCCTTCGCATGCCCCATCGATAGACGGCCTTGCGCGACATCCTCCCAGAGTTCCGTCGGCAGCGAGAGGAGCCGAAGGAAGTTCGCCACCGAGGACCGGTCGATGCCCATCCGCTTGGCGATATCCGCCTGGGTCAGGGAAAACTCAGCAATTAATTTTTCGTAGGCCTTCGCTTTTTCAAGCGGGTTCAGGTCTTCCCGTTGGAGATTTTCGATGACGGCCCATTCCATCAGGCCCTGGTCTTCGATCTCTTTTACAATGGCCGGGATCTTCGATAGGCCCGCCTGCTTTGCCGCGCGAAAACGCCGTTCCCCCGAGATCAGTTCATAGCGCCCATCCGGGGCTTTCCGGACCATAATAGGCTGGATGACGCCATGCTCGGTAATCGATTCGGTCAGTTTCTCAATTGCCTCTTTATCGAAGACCTCTCTCGGTTGATACCTATTCGGTATGACCTTCTCTAGATCGAGGTCGATCAGACCCTTTTCAGAGACCGCTCCCGTCGGTACCAGCGCCGCCAATCCCAAACCTTTTCCCAGTGCATTCCGTTTCATTGAAGGGTCCGTCACCAAGCCCTTTGCCGACTTGGCTTTCATAATGTATTGCTCTAACCGTCAATCGTCCTGGCCAAGGTATCGATTCTCCAAGCCAATGTCAATAAGCCGTCTAGCGTTCAAACCAGAGATAGAAAACACACCAGGGAAGGGGCAATCGTTCGTCTCTTGCCTTGGCGTTGCGGTGAACGATGAATCCATGATTAATGGGGTGTGGGACGTCCCACACCCCAGAGGGCATTAACGTCCAGGAGCGCAAGGCGAGTCTCTTGATATCAACACGAACAGGTGTCACACGCATCCCGGTATGGGTCGATCTCCAATATTGGCTTCGGCTGATTTGACCCTATCGAATAGTGGGCCAATAGAACTACGTCGCAAGCGATCCCCCCACTTGAAACCAAAGTGTGGGACGTCCCACACCCTAAAGATTCATCCGAATAGAAACAACCATGACACCCACATAATGAGTCTGGATTAGATGATTCTAAAAAAAGATCGTGTGTTTTTGTAATATGAGGAGATGTTCGAAGGTGGTGGACATCCCACATCAAGGCCAGATTGCTTTAAGTAACTCTGCCCCACGCCTTTTTCTTTCCCGAGAACATCTCCCTGTATTTCCCTATTGGCTTGGACAACGACTATGCCCTGAAGGGTGTCAGGGGGTGTGGGACGTCCCACACCTGCATGGACCCAAATGGTACCTATCGTACCTTCCCATTTTTTATTATGCGATTCCCTATACCTTATTATTTTCTTGACATATTAATCTCTCTTTGATATGTAGGTAAAGCGATTGTTTATTGCTCTTTTACCTATACCAAGGATTTTCGCATGGAAGCACCTCATTATACACAGAATTATACGATGAATCGCCAAGAGTTTTCAGAGATCCTAGGCGTTTCTCAAAGCTTAGTGATCAAGTGGGAGAAGGATGGCCTGGTACCAGATCACATCCCTTGGGGAAAGACCCACCGCCGACGCTACAATATCCAGCATGTCTTGGAAGCAAGAAAACGCTTCCGACCCTTGCCCAAGCGTCCACCCCAGACACTCCTTTTTTGGCTTTTAAAGGGGGGAGTCGGCAAGACCACTCTCAGCTTTAATCTCGCAGGTGCAATCTCAAGAATCGGATACCGGGTCTTGGCCATCGATCTGGACGGCCAATCCCATCTGACCACCTGTTTCGGGATCCCTTCCGCAGACCAAGATCGTATCAACACCCTTTATAATATTTTCTATGGTGAAGACGAAGAAAAAGCAACGATCGAAGAGACCATTATTCAGCTCTCGCCCACCTTGGATCTTATTCCTTCATCTTTAGATACAGCGGCAATCGACCTATTCTTGTCCTCTGAAACGAGCATTGAAAAGAAGCTCTATAGTCTAAAAAATCTGATCGGCTCTGTCAAAGACGATTACGATTTCATCATCATCGACGCACCCCCAAACATCAACCTACTCAACATCAATGCCTTCATCGCTTCGGACCGGCTCATCGCCCCCATGTTGACTGATTTTCTATCCCATCACAGCCTATCGCTCCTCTATGACACCATAGAGACTTTACAGCAGACCTTTAAGGATCTTCCCGTGAAACTCCCTACGGTCAAGCTGCTCGCAAACAATTTCGATATCCGGAATAATATCTGTCAAGAATCCCTCGGACGACTAAAAACCGGAGAGTACGCTTCTCAACTTTTAGAGACGGTCGTCAGCCGCAGTACCGTCCTGACAGAATCGGCAAAAAACATGCAGCCCGTCTTTTGTTTCGCCCCCAACAGTGCAGGCTCAAGAGACATCCTTGCCCTCACGAAGGAGATCATCGGGGAGTTTACCCAGGAGAGAAACAATGCCGCGTGACAAGAGTCGCCCTTCAGATCATAAGATCAAAGAAGCCGTAGGATCGGGATGGGATGCCCTCGATAAAAAAGACAAGCTGCGCCCCCGGTCTTGGAATATCGATATCCCCAAATCATCCACAGCAAATCTTATCGAGAATGCGAAAAATTCTTATCAGGATATTCCGATCAAAAAGATCCAGCCCGATCCGAATCAACCGAGACGGATCTTCAACCAAAAGTCTATTTTGGATCTCGCCAAATCGATCTCCGATCCTGACGTCGGCCTCATCGAACCCATCGTTGTCCGGCCGCTCGTCCCAGCTGGGACCTACCAACTGATCGCTGGAGAACGTCGCTGGCGGGCCTGTCAGTCTCTTAACCATGAGACCATAAAGGCCATCATCCTCGATGTCACCTCGGAGCAGGCCTATAAGATCTCGGTCATCGAAAACATCAATCGGGAAAACCTTAATCCCATCGAAAGGGCTCTCGCATTTAAGGAACTTCTCAATAAAAACATCTTTAAAAATCAGACTGAGATGGCCAATGAATTGGGAATCACCCGAACCGTGCTCGTGAAATCGATCCGCTTACTCGAACGCCTTAGCGATGATGCCGTCGAGGCCTACTTCACCCATGTCGATTTCGTCACCGAGGGTCACCTACACGCTGTCATGCGCGCGCCCCATGCCGAACAAAAAGCCATCATCGGTAATATAAAAACAAAAACCTGGACCGTCCAACAACTGAGAGATTACATCACCCTCACGTATTTCCCGACCCAGCGTTCCAACAATATCCACCTCAAAGAAAAACGCGACAACTGGTTCGATCTCGATATTCAAGTCCGTCCCAACATGAGCAAACTGGACATTCAGGAAGTATTAAAAACATTAAAGAACACAATAACGAAGCTCAATAAATTGGCGAAGGAAAAAGAAACAAAATAAATAAAAAGGAGCATCGGCCTGCTCCGAAGAACGTGTTATTAGAGTAGTTGGGAGGAAGCCCAATCTAACAATAGGGGAGTTGAAAGGAAAAATTAAAGAGAAAACCGGTAGACATCCAGGGTTATCCTATTAACCCAGATGGCCCAATGCGAGACGAAGACATTGAGAAACCTTATTTTCCTTCCTATCTCAGCATTAAGGCAAGACCGAAAGGGATAGGACTTCCAGGGATGAAGGAGTTGAAAGGAAGGCCAGGGGAGTTGAAAGGAAGCCATAGAGGGGCTGAAAGGAAGACGCAGGGGAGTTGAAAGGAAGCCATAGAGGGGCTGAAAGGAAGCGCTAGGGGAGTTGGAAGGAACAAAAGTCTTGCAACTAATTGAAATATATAAGCTTAATTCGGCCTATAATACTTATAATAAATCTAATTTTAAATAGCATAAATATTCTATCAAAAATAACAGGGATGCCTTGATGAACAAATTATCGAAAATGGCAGAACCAAAACAACTCAAAGGAAAAGTTGAATGCAACTTTGAAGAGTTTCCCTATTTCATCCCCTCCACCAAAAACCTAAAAAACCAGAAGGAAATCATTTTTTTAAGGAAGGTCAGTAACTCGAAAGGGGAGACCTTGCACCAAGAATGGATTGTTCGCGCCGAACATGGCAATCATCTTCCCGGAAGTTTCGAGGCCGACGTTAAACGCGCGCTCGACCAGCTCATTTTCGAGACCGGATACGAAGCTGTATCCCAAAGCGGGTCAATTAAATTCTCCCTCTACCAAATTGCCGACATCCTAGGCTTGGATCACGGTGGCTGGACCTGGCGACGGATACGGGAAGCTCTCGAGCGGATGAAAACCACCAATATTCACTCCAAACATTCCTTCTACATCAAAGGCAAAGACGCCTATGTCGACGATATTTTCACCTTCTTGGAACAGGTCCGTTTCATTCGACTCGTCGAAGGAAAAAGAACGCGACACGCCACCTGTGAAGTCAGGCTCTCTAAGTATGTCCTGGAGAGCCTGAAAAACCACTACATCAAACCATTCGACTTTGGATTCTATTGGTCCCTTAATGACCCCATTCCTAAACGTCTCTATTCACTTTTTGACAAACGGGGTTACAAATCCTCGAAAATAACCTACGACCTTGTCGAACTTGGCCGGACTATTCCCTTAACCTCCCGCCCTCCCTCTAAAATAAAACAGGGAATCCTCCCTGGCCTCAACATCTTAAAAAACAGGGGCTACCTCAAAGACTTCGAATTCTCAAAATCGAAGCAAGGTACTGACCTCCTCACCGTTGTTCTCAAAAAAGAAAATGAGGTCGACCCCGAAGTCAGAGAAATCGCAAACGCCCTATACGAAACCATGGTCCGCTACCTCGGAAAAAACGAAACCGCCGATGCCCAATACTGGAAAATTGCAGAAACCATTCCCTCCGACCTCATCTACCGCGCCATCTCCGAGGTGCGGGAAGAAAAGAGAGAGGGGACAGTCCGATCCCCCATCGGCCTATTCATGACCAAAATCAATCGTTATGCCGAAGAAGCCAACCTTGTAGCAAAGACAACCAAATAACCCTCTACCTCAACCCAGCCCTCCGGTGGCTTCGCTCCCGCCCCTAAAGAAAAAACTGCAATATTTGGCCCTATGCAGGCCGGACAACAACTTTATTGCTATAAGGCAGGGGAGGGGAAGCCATGAGAAAAAAGACCATGGAGTCGGGTTTATATCGCTACTTCAACTGAGGGTTGGAAATCGCGGAATGTTTTGAATAGGCACTCTCCCTTATTCTACTCTTCTACCTCCGACAGATCCGGCCCCGCCCCCCCGGCTACCTTGATAAAGGACTCCGCCCCGTCGGCAATTCGCCGCACCATGTGGTCATACTTCATCGTTGTATTCATGGATTTATGCCGCATCATGTCCTGAACAGCCTTAAAATCCGCACCATTCGTTAGGGCCTCCGTTGCGGCCGTATGCCTCAGGGAATAGGCCGTGAGCCGGTTACGCTTGATGCCAGCCTGTTTGAGGTATTTTGTAATGATGAATTGAATGCCACGGACCGAAAGCCGCGCGCCCTTGACCGGTTTTCCCGCCACAAATAGGGGCGCCTTGTGTGAGACCAGCCCCCTGAGTCGCTTATACCGTTCCATGGCTGGAATGAGCGCCGGCACAATCACCACGAAACTATCGGCCGTTTCGCGGCCTTTTCCATGGACGTACAAGAGCCCACCTTCTCCCTTACGGACAAAATCTTCCACGTTCAGCCGATGGAGCTCAACCAGACGAATCGCGGTCTGAAGGATCAAAGATACTAATAAATAATCTCTTAAGTTGGACGGCGTCCGAATCGGAATTTGAGCCACCAGCCTCTCTTTTTCTTCCGGAGCCAGGGCTTCCTTTCTGTATTCCTGCGACAGCTTGGGCAAGGGCACCTTTTTCGTCGGGTCTTCCGGCAGGACATGCTCTTCCACGGCCCAGGCCGAGAAAGTCCTTAGTACCGACAGCTGACGTTGAACGTAGGCCGGGGATCGCCTATAGAGATTGAGATGACGGACATACTGTTTTATAAGCAGGGCATTTAAGGCGGGGAGGGAGCGGTCCTTTCGGTAGGTTTCAAATTGCTTTAGGGCCTGCTCGTAGGTCTTATGGGTTGCCTCCGCCCAATGCAGATCGTGTGCGAGAAGAAAACCCGTGGTATAGGGCGCGAGGGCGATCCCTTTTTTAATTTGGTTCAGGTCCAGGAGGGCTTCGCTTGCCCTGTTTCGTTTCATAGGCGGTGCTTTCCGTTCAAAGATCGCTTTGTGATCGAGTCTAAGAGCTTATCTCTATCGTGTTACGGCCGCAAATGGCCGATAATCGCCTAAATCACTTCTAAGCAACGTTCTTTACGGTCTTTTGGGCGTGATCGCATCACATATACTACGTGGAATGGACCTTCCGCGCAGTATAACCTTGACTTTGCCGATTTTCAACACTAAAATGCATCCATCAATAATTGATGGATAAGAGGGGAGGGCTGAAAAATCCTCCCCAATGAGGCTGCACATGATGGATTTAGATCCAATGATTCCAGTGCTTTCGAACCTCCGTCCCTCCGAACAGGTGGTGCTGATTCAGCTCTATCTTCACAAGATCAATAATGATACCCACGCCTCTCAAAATCACCTCATTTCCTGGACCGGCATTAAATCGCCAAACACAATAAAGACCGCGATTAAGGGATTGATCCAACAGGGTCTGGTCAAATGTCTGAAAGCGGGGCAACAGAACGCCCCGGCGCTCTATCGCCTCTGCCTTGATGAGCCGAGCAAACCCAACCCTCCAGAACTAGTACCCGAGGTGTCTCCCTTAAGCAATGACAATCGGCTTCGATTGGCTGCCATCAAAAAAGGTTTCTCCCCGGCAAAATGGCAAGAAGTTCGAAGGGAGGCCCAAGACGCGGGGATAACAGAAGACACCTATATCCTCCAATCCTACTTCGGGCCGGCGCGGATCCATGGCGAATAACTTTATGAAAGAGGTTCTTGAAAACATCTTTTTGATCGCCACGGAACCGGTCACGATCGCCAATCTTATAGAGACTTTTGAGATCACTTCTTCGGAAGGCCGCGCGAACCTGATGGAGGAGCTAAAAAGCCTAGAAGCAAATTATGACAAACGAGGACTTGAGCTGCACCAAACAGGAGGAGGTTATGTCCTCAAGACCCAAGCGCAGTATGCGCGGTGGATCCGAAAATATCAGTCGAATGCGCCGGTCCGCCTGACGGATGAGGGCAGGATTACCTTGGCCATTATCGCGTACAAGCAACCCATTAAACGATCCGAGATCGAATTTCTCCGCGGTGTCGAGTGCGAAAGTGTGCTTCAAACCCTCAGGCAGGTGGGATTGATTCAGGTGATGGGAGAACTGTCGGGGGCTTATCTGTATGGCACCACGCAAAAGTTTTTAAGTCACTTCAATTTGAACCAGCTCTCGGAACTGCCTCCTTTGGGTTCGCCGATGAAATCGGATGTGCCCAAGTTGTCACTAAAAGGCACTGAAATCTAGGCACAGTTGGACCGTTTTATTTTTCCAGTGAAAATCATAAATAGGTATTGCTAGACTTTTAATTTGATATACTGTATTAATAACTAATACATATTAATGAAGGGGGTTGTTATGCCTAGAAATACAAGCGTGACCTTAGGTGAGCATTTCGAGGGCTTCATCGCTGAAAAAATTGAACAAGGCCGCTTTAAATCGAAAAGCGAAGCGGTCCGCGCTGGGATGCGTCTCCTGGAAGAATATGAAAACAAAGTTGAAGCCTTAAACCGCGCCTTGATTGAAGGAGAAGAAAGCGGAGGTGCCGGCCCCTTGGATATGAAAGCGATACGCAAAAAGGCCAAAAGGCAAGCAGGATTGAAGCCTTAAGAATGCTTAAGGTCCATAAGACCCGAAAGGCCGAAAGTGACTTGATCGGTATTTGGCTTTATTCTATGGCGCAGTGGGGGGAGACCCAAGCCGATTTGTATCTTGACGAATTGGAATATGGGATAAATGCTCTAACGCAAAATCCTGAAATGGGAAGCCTTTACGAATATCGTGAAGGGTATCGAAAACTTCCAGTAAAAAGCCATATTGTTTTTTATCGCCTGAACGCAAAAAGGATTGAAATCGTCCGCGTTCTACATAAGCGAATGGACGTAGGGAAAAACCTTACACCGTGAAATCCGCCTCACTAAAGCCGCGTAAACGTCTGTGTCGATCGTCAAAAAACATGAAAAATTTTTGAAAAAGTTAGTTAGTTGGGTAAAGGAATCCTTCCCGTACTCTTCATATCGAAATTTTCTTCAAAGACGGAAGCATGCTACTCGAATTCGTCAGATTCGAGCATGTATTGTTTTTTTTATAAACCATCTTAATCTTCAATACCTGTTGCGCCTGAGAATTATCGAATGCCGATAGAAAGCGTGTGGGGCTATGGCCTTACGTTAATACTCTAAAATATATCGATTCTTTTATTGTTACCTTTCTTTTTCAATTTCCTTGACAGTATTTAAGTAATTGGCTAAGGTGGCCCTCATTGCTCGAGTGTGATTCCGTGGAGGCAACACAGTCATGGATCTCCGTTTTAGACGCCGCTTACGCCCCATCGCTTCCCTTATTCTTGTCTTCTTCTCCTGGTTTTGTATCGAGCCCTGGAACTATGCCCTGGCGGCGCAGGCCGCACCAAAACCGAAAGCCGCCTCTTCAAAGCAACCGAAAAGCGCCTCGCAAAAATTCGAGGCCTCGCTTCGCGCGACAAAGGACTTGATTGAAGATCTCGATCGAAAAGTTGCCGATGATAAAGACATCACGCTTACCTTAGGCAGCCTGAAGGCCCATCGGCAAATCATCGAGGCGGCGGATGCCGATATTCTAGCCGAGTTTGCCGCCACGGAAACCAAGCTCATCAACAAGAAACTCCCCGCGGTCATCCTGGAGCGGCATCGCAAGGCCTTGGCCGATTACAAGGCCAACACAACTCAAGGATGCCTTGCATGGCATCGATCAACTCAAGCAGGAGCGGAAAAAGGCCAAAGCCGATCTTGATCGTGCCGGAGAAAAGATAAAGAAAACACAACTCATAGATCGCATCAAAGGCCTCAAGGCCGATTTAAAAGAAAAGGTCAAAGGCCCTCAACACACCCCGCTCGATCCCAATCAATTGCCCTTCCGCACGCCCAAACCCAACAAACGCAAGCCCCGTCTTAGGAAAGAAGAATTCACCGAATTCCACAAACCCATTCAGTTGGCCTTCAACGGCGACCTTGGAAGCCTCCTGCTCGCGCAGGCCTCGCCGGATCTGCCGACCCCGCAAGATTTGGCCGAAACCATAGAGGTGCAATTTACGCAAGAGATCAACAATCTCGCCGCAAGCCTTGAGAACAATCCGGTGAAGATCTACAACTGGGTGCGGAATAATATTGAGTTTGTGCCGACGTGGGGGTCCATTCAGGGGGCCGATCATTGTCTGTTGACGAAAGAATGCAATGCAATGGATACAGCTTCTTTGTTGATTGCATTGTTTCGAACTTCAGGGATTTCGGCGCGATATGTGACTGGAACGATCATCGTTCCCATCGATCAAGTGAAGAACTGGGCCGGGGGATTTACAGACGCACAATCTGCAGTTGAGTTTATGACCGCCGGTGGCATTTCAGCTGCTGGAGGCATTATTGGAGGGCAAATTGTAGAAACGCGGATGGAGCATGTTTGGGTTGAGGCCTATGTGGACTACATTCCTTCCAGAGGTGCTGTTCACAAAGAAGGAGATACTTGGATTCCTTTGGATGCGAGTTTTAAGCAATATGATTTTAAGCAAGGTGTCGATTTAGATGCTGCGATTGTATTTGATGAAGAGACCTTCTTTAATCAGATTACTGCAACTGCAACCGTCAATGAATTAGAAAGCTCCGCGACGAATATCGATGGCTCGCTCATAGAGACGGCTTTACGAGATATAACTATTCAATTAGGAAATCATGTTGATCAAAATATTCCCAATGCTTTGGTTGGTGATGTAATAGGGGCAAAATCGATCCGAGAAGTTGATCTTCCGAGCCTTTCTTCAACGCTCCCGTATAAAACATTGATTGAAGGTGCAACTTTTTCCGATGTGCCAGATACCTTGAGATACCAATTGACAATCGAATTGGTGAATGAATCGTTTTTTGGTGTGGATTTTTCATATTCGGCACCCTTGGCCTCGATTGCCGATCAACGGATTACATTGAGTTATGTTCCCGCGGCGCAAGCGGACCAAGACGTGATTGCTTCTCTACTGCCTGATCCGCATCCGGACGGCAGCCCTTTTCTTCCGGAGGAATTGCCTGCATCCTTTCCTGCCTACTTGATTAATATGAAACCGGAACTCAGGATCGACGGCGTACTGGTGGCTACCGGCAGCGCTATAGGCATGGGGAATAATCAGACATTAAATATCTCATTTTTCGATCCATCGCCATCCGGTGCGGGGAACGATATAATTTCAAATAATCTCATCGTGGGTGAATATCAAGCGATTGTCGTTAATGCCGGTGGCATTTCTCAAGAAAGTATGGAAAAACAAACTGAGCGCTTGAATGCAGTAAAAGCCAAAATAGCAGCAAATGATCTGAGTGGGCTTTCAAAAGACGGGCTGTTTGGAGACATGTTGTACAGTGTGATTTTGACCTATTTTTATGAGGTCGATGCGTTAGACAAACTTATTGCAGAAACCATGAATGTCGCGCACATGAGGCTCCCTTCACAAGGTGCTTTTTCTTTGAGTCTAGCTGTAAGCCATTTGTTCGGTGCACCAAATTCGGTTACCCTAAAAGGGATGCTGATGGATGTAGACAGGATTTTATACACAGTTAAGGCGCGTGATGGGGATCAAACAATGGCCTGGAAATTCGGCTTAGCATCTGGTTCGCCAGCATCAGCATTGGAACATTCTGTACCTGAACAACTTCTTTCAACAACAGAAAACCCGATTGAAGCCGTTTCAGCAGTGAAGGCCCTTTCGATTGCCAATAGCCAGGGCATCCCTATTTATACAATTACACCCAATAACGCGGCAACGATCTTACCTCAATTAACTATTAATGCTTCGGCGTTTTCGACGATTAACAACGCGATTAATGCAGGAAAGGTTGTCACGGTTTCAAAAACACCTGTCAATTTTAATGGAAGGCAAGTGCTTGGATATGCCGTACTAGATTCCGTGTCCGGGTCAGGGGCTTATATCATTTCAGGGAACAACGGTGCGGAAGTGGAGTTGGTCGGCAACTTAATTCTTGGGATGGTTTGGGGGATGTTTGCCCTCGCAGCTTTTACAGCAGGCCTTTTGGGAGCACCTTTATATGTGCCTTTATTAATTGGGCTTGGTGGAGCAGTTTCGCTTGCGAGTATAAAATTTGGCTTAACAGGCGACTCAGAGCTTGTCCCTCACTCAACTCTAATTGGGCTAATATGGGGGTATGTAAAAAGTCGATTCGTGGCATTTAATTTGTTGAAATTCACTTCATTTGGATTGATGACAGCATTTTCAGCTGTTAATTTGCCGCTATTTATTATTATGGCTTTATTAACTCTTGGTTTAATTATAACTGATTACTGGTTCGCCCTAGGTTTTAGGTTTGATTATTATAGGAAATGGTATGCATAGTTTTATGAAGGAATATAAGGCCTATATTGGCTTAATAGGATTTGGAATTATTATATTATGTATTATTCCATATCTGGCCGGTTTATTAGCAATTTTACAAATGATAATTACCGGGGAAGCTAATAAATTAACAATGGGATATATTGTTATGGCCCTCCTATTTATTTTACCTGGCGCGCTCTTATTTTGTTTAATGGTTGCCCGCACTGCTCTCATTTTGAATGACGAAGGCATTATCTACCGGGGCATCAAATTCCATCGCTGGAATATTTTTAAATCAAAAGAAATTGAGATAAAGAGTCCGTGGGATGCTATTCGAACTGTCAAATGGATGGGGGCAGTTAATGGTCCATTGCTTATTCAAACTGATTCCGGAGATATTAAATTTTGGGTAATTTTTCACGATGCAACCAATAAAGAAATCATGCAAAATATTTCAGCGAAGGTATCTCACCTTGAAAATGTGAGCAATTAAGTGAACAGCTCCCTCCATGACAAGGCCGCTGGAATCATGCATAAATCAATTCCAGAAATCAAACTTAACTATTGTGAGGCATACCCTGGGGCCGCTATCAAAATGGGGGAGTGTTTTTCTTCCTTGGTTTCCTTGCAGGGCTACTTTCGGGTGGAATCCTTTTACCATTAATATTTGCTATTGAAGGAACGCTTGCCATTTTAGGGAGATAAGTTTGTGAAAAAAAGTGAGCACAAAAAACCATTGTCCCCATCTGAGTGGTCTACTCTTAGTGAGGATGATTTACAACAAGAATTTGTGAAATATATCATGTATGGAGGAGGCGCTCACTTAGGTTTTATCAGGCAATATCTCGTAGAGGATGCATGTTCCGGTATTAGAGATAGAGTAGATAAAATTATTCTTGCTTTAATCGGTCGGATTGATGACGGTGTTGGTGAGCGAGCTGTTAGAATTTGTTCGGATTTGAAATTAAGGGGTGCTAAAGAAAAAATATTGCAAGCCCTTCCAAAAGTCGAATCTTTGTATGAAGAAATGAAATCGGCTACGGGTTTAGATATGTTTGGAATAAAACTGCAGTACTTACTTGAGTTCGATCAAGCAATAATAAATCTAGAAATTAAAGAGGCGTTCAGTTTTATCGAAAAGCAGCTAGGTCCTCTAAATAGCCCAACTCCCCCACCTGTTACGAAGGAATATTTCCTCTTTTTTATAGCAAAAAAGGCTTTTGATGCTTTGTCATTTAAGGCTCCAGAATTAGCAAAGAAATACAAAAAATAGAAGCAAATGTGGAACTAACAAGTTCATTAAAAAAATTATTACATGAATGGGATTAGGAAATTCCGAAATTCAGGGGACACCATACTTAATTCAGAGTCTTTTACTACTTAGGCCCTGGTATTCGACGACGAAGGATTTTTTCACAGATAACGTGGAACGGGGTCAGGAACGGAACGGGGTCAGAACGAGAACGCGAACGGGGTCACGAACGGGGTCACGAACGGGGTCAGACGAACGGGGTCAGAACGGGGTCAGGCTTGGCTAAAGAACGGGGTCAGGCTTGGCTAATTGGCTTATTGAGGAAGAGGATTAAAAACTAAAATGGTGCGCAAAGCGAGAACACATCTTCCCGGAGACCTGTCTTCTCTGTATTCAATAACGCTTAACACCATCTTGATAACAGGATATATTTCAAAGATTCCAAGATGAATAAAATTATTTTTAGTACAGTATTATGTTTTACGCTTAACTTTGGAATCTTTTCAACACAAGTTTATGCCCAACAATCCGCCATCGACAACGGCCTTTCCTACCTCCAATCCACCCAATCCACCGACGGCAGTTGGGGCGGCACGCCTACATCCCTGAACACCATCCACCAAAGCACAAGCACCACAGCCCGCACCCTTCAGAACCTCGGAATCACAGACACCACATTAACCAACGCCCTCAGCTTCCTCTCCTCCCAAAGCCCCAATACCGTAGACGACCTCGCCGAACAACTCGAAGCCCTTGCCGCCTCCGGCGCGGACGTCAGTGTGCAAGTCGCCAGCCTCAAAGCCGCCCAACAAGCCGACGGCGGCTGGGGTCTTGATTTGGATCTTACTTTTAAAAGCGAAATCATCGACACCGTATCGGCCCTTCGCGCTTTGAGCGTTGCCAATGCCGCGGATGGCGCAACGGTTTCCAAGACACTGGGATATTTATTGGGCAGTCAAAATCTCGATGGCGGCTGGGGCCTTACGAGCGGAAAAGAAAGCCTCGTCTATACCACAGCGCGGGTACTAGACGTACTAAGCGAATTCGCCAGCACCTACAACATAAACACCACCATCAACAACGCCGTCTCCTATCTTCTCGGGCAACAGACCACCACCGGCAACTGGGATAATTCCGTCTTTTTAAGCGCCTTGTCCTACATCGCCCTGCACGACTTTATCCCAACAGAGCCCACCGCCTCCGGACTGATCACCTATCTATCCGGCCAGCAAGCGGCAAACGGCAGTTGGGAGGACGATCCCTATTCCACCGCGCTCGCCATCCGCGCCCTGCATCTCTCGCAGATCGTCCCGGCCAACCCGACCCTAGGCATTATCAAGGGGAAAATCATCGATGCCCAAACCGGTCTGCCCCTCTCCGGCGCGGCGGTTGACCTAAGCGGCCCGACACCACAGAGCCTTGTGACCGCATCCAATGGTTTATTTGAGTTTAGGGATTTGGAGTCAGGAAATTATTCTATCGCTTTCTCTTTAAGCGACTATCTAGGGTTTACAACGACAACACAACTGAATCCGGATCAAACGGTCGATCTGGGTACGCTACAAATGAGTAAAGATGCGGAGCCTGAGTCGGGCACACTAAGAGGGACCATTACCGATTCGGTCACAGGCCAACCTTTGGAGGGTGCGAAGATTACCGTAACGGGCGTGGCTAATCCGACATTTACCGTAGCCGATGGCAGCTACCAAGCCACGAATGTTCCATCGGGCATTCCAGTGACTGCGACCATCGAAAAGGACGGTTATATTACGGCGATCGGGAGGGGAACGATAAGTCCGGGAACCATCGCCGTGTATTCTCCTGCACTCGTTGCCGGAGTGCCCCAGAGTGCAGCTAAAATTCAAGGGATTATAAAGGATGGTGCCACAGGGCTTCCCCTGGAGGGGGTTAGCATCCATGTTTCGGACATATATAATACAACGGTATTTACGGATGCCCAGGGAGCTTACCAAACCCCAAGCCTGATTCGAGAGATATATACCGTGACCGCCTCGCTGATGGGATACGACTCGGTTGCAATCGAGGTCGATGCCGTCCTGAATAACACCATTACCTTTTCGCCCAAACTCTACCCGGAAGGGACAACCCCGCCAGGAGCGAATACTGCCGGAGTGACCGGGATTGTTGTCGGCGCCGGGACGAACACCCCCTTGTCCAATGTAACGGTCACCTCCACCTCTGGGACAAGCGTTCAAACCTTGCAGACCGATTCCGATGGGCGGTTTACGTTGAGTGGGTTTACTTCTTCCTCGACGGACCTTCAGTTCACGCTAGAAGGCTATGCGCCAAGCAACACGAATATCCTGTTGGATCCTCTTCAGGTTTTGGATATCGGTCAAGTGCGTATGCGGGTAGAGACCGTGGTTCAACTTTTGCCGGATCTAAAGATTCTGTCAATCGACAGAAGCGCTACCGGCACGGATCTGATAACACTAAACTATTCCGGCACGCTTACTCTTGAGGTGGGGAACAAAGGAACGGCGACCGCGCCATCCAACATTGCACTCCTTGCCTTCCACGATAGCAATCGCAACAATACTTATGATCCCGGCGTTGATCTTCTGATGGGGCAAACCACCATTGCTGGTGGCATTACCGTTGACGGAACGGCCACAGCCTCTCTTTCCGTCGAGGGGGTCCTTCCTTTTCTGGATGCACCCGTTCATGTTTGGATCGATAGCGGACAAGCCGTTGCGGAGTTAAAGGAAGACAATAATATCGAAACGACCGCCAGTGCTTGCGAGTCTAAGCCCGATATAGGAACCTTCAACCCGGTCTTGAAATGGGCATGGGAAGGATCCACGGTACAACCGAATCATCGCCAGGTGATGAGCATACCGATCATCGCACCGACCGAAGATACCAATGGGGATGGGCTCATTAACGAAGACGATATTCCTTCGGTAATATTCCATACCTTTCAGGGTGGCGGTTGGGGTGGGAATGGGATCTTGCGGGCTGTAAGCGGAAAGGATGGACACGACCTTTGGTCAGTGATCAATCTGGATTATAGGACAAACGCCTCCGGAGCCATCGCCGTGGCCGACATCGATAACGATGGCCTGATCGAAATTCTTGTCGGGAGAAATGGAACCGGCCTATTGGCCTTTGAACATGACGGCACATTTAAATGGCAGAGCCTAGAGACAGGCGTGATCAATTGGGGAGGCCCAGCTATTGCGGACCTGGATGCGGATGGCACACCGGAAATCATTGTTGGAGATATCGTCCTCAATGCAGATGGAACACGCCGTTGGGCAGGCCCTGCGGGTGCAGATTTTCGGCTTTCCATCGTGGCGGATATTAATCTAGATGGCCGTCCCGAGATTATCGCGGATGGGAAGGCCTATACTGGCACGGGTGAACTCCTTTGGCAAAACCCGGCCATCACTTCCCGCGCATTTTCGGCCATCGGAAATTTTAATAGCGACCCTTATCCGGAGATTGCAGTCACATTCAATAGCAAGGTCTATTTACTCGACCATCTCGGCGCGATCATTTGGGGCCCTGTCCTATTCCCTGGGACCGGTGGCGGCGCACCTACCGTGGCCGATATGGATGGGGATGGACTTCCGGAGATCGGGGTCGCCGGCGCAAGGCGTTACGTTGTATTTGACACCGACGGAAGTATCCTCTGGCAGGCCACCGGCCAGGATGCAAGCTCTGCTTCAACGGGATCTTCTGTGTTTGATTTCGATGGAGATGGAAGCGCCGAGGTTGTTTATGGAGACGAACTCTTTTTAAGGGTTTACAAAGGCGGAGACGGCGCGCTTCTTTTTGAAGTGCCCAATACCAGTGGTACGACCTATGAGCTTCCCGTTGTCGTCGATGTCGACCACGACAATCATGCGGACATCGTGGTCGCGACAAACGATTATTTTACCAGAGGGTTTGGCTCCGGAATCCGTGTTTACAAAGACCAAAACAACAGCTGGGTCGATACGCGAAAGATCTGGAACCAACACAGTTATCACATCACCAACATCAACGATGACGGCACGGTGCCGGCCCTTGAAGAAAACAGCTGGCAAACCCATAACACCTATCGCTTGAATGCCAAGCCGGAAGGCGGGGCCCTTCGCGTTCCTGATTTAAGCACCTCCCGCCTACAAGTCCTCGATAATGGCACCGGCCAAGCCCTCAGTCTCAGTGTTCGAGTCGGCAATGGCGGTGCGATCTCCTCACCCGAAGGCGTGACGCTTTCCTTTTATAGAGGAGATCCAAATGCAGGAGGCATCCTTCTCGGTTCCAAAACAATAGGCGTATTGTCTTTAGGTGCTTATCAAGATGTGATATTAGAAGGAGTTACCGGCCTATCGAGTACAGATACGGTCTTCGCCGTGGTCGATCCCGACAGTCAAGTCATAGAATGCAGTGAAACCAACAATACGGCACAGGCCTCGCCGGCGATGCCGCAGTCCTTTTTGGGAGATATTGCGGTTTCCACCGACCAGCCTTCCTATGCTGCCAATGAAGCCGTGGTCCTTAGCGCCGTCGTCTCGAACCTGGGTGCTTTAACAGGGGCATTCAACGCAGAGCTCCGGGTGGAAGACGAGAACGGCGCAACGCTTCAGACCTTCGGCCCTCAGGATATCGGCGCACTGACGGGAGGCGCTTCAAGGACCTTTACGGAAACCTGGAATACGGGGACCTTCTTTAGCGGGTCTTACCATCTCAAAGGGCTACTCCGCGACAGCAGCGGGGCAACCCTGAGTGTCGCGACCAGCCCGTTTACGATCCTTCCGGGAAACGGCGCCACATCGTCCATCGTTTCCGATAAGGCACGCTATTCCTCGAACGAATCGGTGAGACTGACTTCTGTTGTCACCAGCCAGAGCGTGAACAGCGCCTTGACCGGTCTGGGGGCAATAATCACCGTTCTCGATCCTTCGGGCGCACTTATTTATTCCGAAACACGGCCGCTTTCTGACCTGCTTCCAGGGGCGCGCATTGCGTTTAATAGCTTCACAAACACATCAAGCCATCAAGCGGGTTTCTACACCGCATCGATAGTGGTGAATTCGAATGGCAATTCCCTGACAACGGCATCGACAAGCTTTGAGGTCGTCTCGAGCCTAACGCAGGCCAATGCGCTCTCCGGAACGATTACCGTTTCACCCAACAGTATCTTGGAAACGGAAAGTACAACCCTGTCTTACAGCATTCAAAACTCCGGCAACGAAGTCGATCTACCCCTTATTGATATCGAAATCCTCGTCGTTGATCCCGATTCCGGCTTGGCCGTCCGAACGATCACAGATGAAACTTCGCTCAATGGCGTGGAAGTTTATAGCAATGACATCCTCTTCGACAGTACAGGACTCAGCCCGAAACCCTATCTCATCGTCCTGCGAGGGACGACGGCCGGTATTACGCAGACCCTGGCCAGCGCCGGATTGCAAGTAAACCCTTCTCCCAATAGCGCCCCCACCGCAAATGCCGGACCGGATCAATTCGGACTGACGGGACAATCGATTGCACTGGATGGGACGGCAAGTTCCGATCCGGATGGGGATGTATTGAGCTTCCAATGGCATTTTGTCTCGGTGCCGGAAGCCAGCCTTGTTACGAATGCCGCTTTAGATGACCCCACCCTTTCCAGCCCGTCCTTTATCCCCGATTTGGAAGGCATCTATACCCTCAGTCTGGTGGTCAACGATGGGCAGTTCGATAGTCCAGAGCACACCGTCTCCATCTTTATCAATCCCGCACCCCAGGTCAAAATTCATCCGGAGACGATTAATTTAAAGAGTAACGGGGGATCGAAATCGGTCACCGGCGTGCTCAGTTCACCTGTGCTGTCTTCTTTTGCGTTCTTGACTGCCGAAGATGGCGTCACGGTGACGGCGGATTTCGTACTGGAGAATCGCTACATCGACCCCAATGGGGATCTTGTGATCTTCAGCATTCCTGCGGATAGTCATCCGGCCAGCGATTTCATCGAGGGGGCCGACGCCGATGGCAACGGAGAGATCGGTCAATATCGACTCACGCTAAAATTTAACCGAGACCTGCTGATTGCCGGAGTCACCGACGAAAACGGCGCCCTCCGGATTAGCGATCCGACGGACCTCATCTCCACGGTCATTGGAGATGGTATTGCCATCGGCAGCGACACCAATACCATGATTGCCCCGCCTAAAGTCTCCAAAGGGAATAAATAATCGAATTCCTTTGGAACCAGTTCCTTCGAACTCCGTTCTTTTCTTGCTGGATATATTCAGAAATTAGAGAATTCCGCTCGCAAGGTTGGATTGCTGGGCGTGATTAAAAAATCTCAAATGCGGGAGGGAGCTTGGGTAAATAGGAAATTACCAATATGAAGCGTTCTTTCCGAATTCGATTATTCGTAGACCAGCCCAAAAGTGAAGGTTCTAAGATGAAAGCAGAGAAAACTAATCAAAAAATAAATAGTCGGGCCAACACAAGACACCACCCGAGAAAAAGCAACGGCTGATTGGTTTTAAGGAGAAATAATCTTATTACTTAAGTGGGTCAAAACTCTAAATTACAACTGCCTTTTTTTCTTTTCAAACCCCAAGATCCCTAGGTCTTATTCCCCCATCCCGATCGAAGAACGTCGTTCACAAGGCAAATACGGCCGTCCATATTTTCCCGAAATCCGAAAATTACTGAACTAAAGCCTTCTCTTTTAGTCTGTCTTCCTTAACCCGGTTCTGAAGCACTTTTTCCCGCTCCCGCTCAAAAATCTCTATCCCTTGGTCCACAGTTAAGGAACCGCGTTCAATCTTCTCACAAATTCCCAAGCGCAAGGCATGAAGCCCCAGGAGCTCGAGATCGTTCGGGTTTTTTTTGCCAAGGCTTCCCATTCCACTGCGGCCGACTCATCATGGCAATAATTTTGCTCCTCTGAAAAAGAGGGCTGTGCCACAAACAACAAAGGTGCAGTAATAATTAAAACACGAATTGAATTTTCAATCACCTGATCTTCTCCTTCGGAAAGGCATGTGGACTTTCCACCGCACCCTGATAGATCTCTATATTCCGGCAGTGCACATCCCTCTCGACTGCAACGCGATAACGATTTTTTATTTTCCCAATCTAAACTAGGTTTTTGAACCGGAATTAAATTGAAGATCTGTAACATATCCGCGCAGAGGTGTTACATTCTCGCGCACCGGCTTCCTTATCGATATCAATTCCTATCGATATATGCGGGTCTCTGCCCAAAAAATGGCGAAATCTTAGTGGCATATGAATTGCTAAATAGAAATATAACAAGGCCAACAACCCTTGATACATGAATCTTGATTGAAGCCGATAACTAAAAACGAAGGGGTCGAATCTGAAGATAATCATACACCATCACGATAAGAGCATTGGTCATGCCATTAGTGCGATGACAAAGGGAATACTCATTGAACTGAGAATAGAGGACACGGAAGTAAAGTGTAATCCAAGAAAGAATGCCGCACTCCTAAAAGAAAGGATTCCAATTGTCATGGTCGACTCGGCGATTTGCGATTCAATCGAATATGACAATCCAAACACAGTTAAAATTTTGCTACTCAAAGAAAAAGAAAAGAGGGCCTATTCAAACCAATCTAAACGATTTAACCATATCCTCATCAGCCCCATTGAACGGGAACACCTCAAACAATTAATCCAGGAAACCTTCTCACCGGAGGACAAAAATGGATGACATTCACGCGCGCCTTGAAAAATTCATCCTTGAAGAATTAGTTGATACCGCGAATAAATCGCAACACGATATATTTGCAGAACTCGTTATGGTCACGGCTCAAAGTATCGAGAAGTTTAATTCGAGAATAATGATTTTCAAAAAATTAAAGTTGATGCCAGAGGTTATTGCAGAGCTGGAATCGTACACAGGAATTAATATGAAGGACATCGATCGCTGGGCGCAGTGGGAGCAAATATTGCCAAACAAGCCCCTGGAAATTCTGGCACTAGACAGAAAACTGCGGCATTTCTTTTGCCCAGAACACCACCAACATAAATTCCCTGCCAGAATAAGTCAGAATGAGAAAGTCCTTCCGTTGGAACAAGACACCGTCATTCATGAATTGGAAGAAACTATTTATCAACAAAATTGTATTATCGAGATATTGAAGGGAAAGCTTCTGAAGGAAAACTTATCGTAGATCCGATGAGGGGTCAACTGAATCGAATTTCAACATGATTATTAGTTCTGTCTCCTCCTCTTTAACAGTTATTCGAGACGAGTGGAGTTTCCAAGTGCTTGATCGAGAAGTATCGCTAAATATAAAGCAAGAAGATGTATTTCTCAGTTTGGCCAAGAGTGTCGGCTTGTCAATCAAGCAAATCGCACCCTATGTCAGCAAATCCAATGCATGGCTTGACCAAAAGTGGAGTACTTTCCCTGCACCTGAATCCGGGCGAAAACCTTCTGTGTCTAAAAAGCATAGGGAAATTATCATTGTCCTTCTTCTTGCACATGTCGATCTTTTTTCACTGAGTGCGATCTTTGGATATGCGCCAAAAGTCATCCTGCGTTTTGTCGAAAATCAATGCAAAGAAGGACTCATCGTTTGCCATCGTTGTAATATTTGCGGGCTCAATTTCTTAGATTTTGAAAACAAAATGCGATGTCAAAGTACGAACTGTAAAAAGGAACATAGAAGGCAATATAAGAACAAACATAAGAAATATGGGAGACTGAATTGAAAGAAGAGATCATACCAGCCTCACCTAAACTGAAAAAAGATCAATGTGTAGGACGGCTTCTAATTTGGATAGGAAATGTGGCCAAAGCGATCAGAATGAATGAGGACTTTAAGCCCGAAATTCCACAAAGAGACAAAAATGGCCCTATCCAATCGACCAAAATCTTCCATCGATAGCCACCTATAAATCCAGAGAACTTAATGCGAGGTGGCTATCGGATTCTCTTCAGACTTTAGAATCTCTCGGAAAAGCCTTAACTTTGGATTCCGGGATCGTTCCTATAATCGACAGACTGATCCAACAATATAAGGGTTATTACAATCATAATTACAGTGCCAATATACCAGTACAAACACCAATAGAAATATTTCAAACCTTTGAAATCGATCTCCAAGAAGGAATCCAAATACTAACCGATCTTAGAGATTATTATTCAAACTGACATCTCCGGTCATCGTGACATTTTATCTGAGAGTTATATCCTCCTTTGGCAGAACTGTAAGCCCGTCAAATCTATTTCAAAAAATCACAACGATGAATCGTGTTAAGAGCCAACCCCTAGGCACTTAAATCAGCAAAAAACCCGGATATTCGAGACGGGACTTCAGGAAAATATCGCGTCATTGCCTCACCATCAACAAGAAAACATAACAACCTATCGCCACTTTTCCCAATATTTACTTATAAAAATAATAAAAAAATAACAAAAAAAAAGACTGAATATGGCTTTCCCTGCCTTTTACCCTAGCCTTAACCCTGTCTTCTACCCTACCTTTTACCCTGCCTTCACCCTCCCTTCTTCGATCGCTGGATATCATTGATAATGTTGCTTAATTCTGAGGGACTATCTTGTAGTTTTCTATTTTAATTTTTCTGTGTTAGGGATTTGCGTATTCCTTGGAGCCTCAAAACCCATTGACTTTTCCTCAAAACCGGCGTATTGTCAGTACATATTTTATATACATGCCACAATTTGTTGGTGCCCGGGGTTTTCGAACCCAAATATTAAGTTTATTCACCGTTTAGCATTTTTTGATTATTTTAAAATGCAAACGGTTTTTTTGCGCCCTGTCTACGGTTCCGCGTTTTAGACATCTATCCAACTGTAATTATAGTGTTTTTCTTCTAAGGCCCCCTCTTCCGCACCAATAAGAAATCCGCCCCTTTTCATCGGCTTTCCATCTACTGTTTTCATGTCTTTTAGCCATCCTTGTTTACCAATATGCCCGTCAATAGCTTCTAGGGATTTTGTTTTTCGGTGAGGATAATTCGATTTCCTTTGCAGTGATCGTGACAAGTTTACAATGGATGATTGTGTGAATGTTTGTTATTGATGATTGGAATTTTAAATAGGAGGTACAAATGACAGACGCTTTATCCGGCACACATCGTCACTGGTGTAGAGAGTGTCGCCGCTACATTATTTGCAAAATGGAATTGTGCTTTTCCGGTCCGAGACATGATCAACCGCCATTTTTGAATGACATATTTATTCTCTGTGTGATGTGCAGAACGTTCCGTTTATTGCGATCGGGTTTAGTTTCTCGCCGCACCTTTTTTTCGAATAATTAAGTTTGTTGTTCTGTATGAGTAAATAATTTTACGATTGCGTTTCTGGATGTAGATTATTTTCTGTAACATCTTTTTCTTTTTTCTTCCGCAACTTTTTCTGACATTGATGATGGCTGTTACTTTTATTTCGTATCAAGGTTTACCTGGAATCGAGGATCTAAATAAAAAGTAATGGTGATCCTTTTTGTTCCTGCCCTTCTATTCACGCAAGCTCAAGTTTGTGCACCGCTTTTCATATCTTATTTTAATATGAAGCGGTTTTATTATTTCCGACCTGAATTTTTCTTTGTCTCTCTTTTTTTCAGGATTTAATTTGTAAAAGGTTTTCCGTTTCCCGGTTTCGTGATCCAGTCCGTGTTTTTTTTGGTGACGTTTCTTTATTTGCATCGTTATTTCGTAATTTTTATATCTGACAAGGAGGTAATTTATGAAACGTCGCCGGCCGGGAGATAAAACAGTCATTCATTGGAAGAACATATCGAAGGCAAGTCTATTTCTTTTAATCGCGGGGATTTTCGTATCTTTTGTTCCATTAACCGGTATTGCAGACTTCGTCTTTGGGATTTTGGCCGGTTTATTTGCGATGGTGTTTTGTATAAAGCATTTCGACCTTTGGCATTTTGAACAATAGATATTGAGTGTTTATTTTGACGGTGAACTTGTATCTGTCGCGCCCGTTTCGAATGATCTCAGCCTATATTCCCCCTCCTCAGAAAGATCTTAGCGTGTTCTGTAGCAGGACCAAGAAAGTATCTTCGATTGCACAGGCATGTCCCTTTATTTTGGTCATTGTGTTTGTCTTCGGTTGCGGCCATATCTTTCTACGATGAACGCCTATTTATTTTCTACTGTCATTAAAAGAGATCACGAAGGGTACTCTGTCACCTGTCTTGAACTAGAAGGGTGCTACAGTCAAGGGGAGAGCTACTAAGAAGCCATGACGAATATGAGAGGCGCCATATGTCTTCACATAGAGGATCGATTGGAGGCCCGCCAAGAGATCTCTCAGTCCGAATTCCTTAACCTGACTTCGCTTGAGATTACATTGTGACCCATCGGTTATCCCCCGTATCCGTTACTGAAGCAATTCAAGCGACAGATAGGATCGGCTTTTATTTCTCTTAATTACAGTCGCTGACAGAGGGGTTTTTCTGTACAGATCGGGGAGAAGAACCATTGTTCCTTATGGTTCCGTAGAGTCCTCCACCTAACTGATGGGTATCTTGAAAGCCACAGATCTTCGCTAGGATCCCCCCTAGGATCGACAGCGTTATTTAATATCTGAGCCTATCGGTCTTCTTTCTTACCCCACTACACTTCATTGAAATACAGTGCAGGCCTTTCGTTATTTCGGAGGATCTGTACGCCTTGAACGAAGCAGATTTCCCTTGATGCTTCGTTTTTTAATCGATTGAGCCCATTGGGTGATATTCATCTCCCCTGGGCTTTTTTCATGCCTTTTGACTGCCGGATGCGGTTTTTTTTTGCACCGGTTGTTTCCCATCGATCTTTATCTTTTTGGCCTTTGGTGCGTTTTCGGCATCGGGCTTTGTCCATACAACTTTTCACCGGAGGATAGCTTTGTTCTATCTCCATTGATATCCAAAACAACCCACAAGGAGGAAGTGATGACAATGAAAAAAGTGTATCCGGAAAGAGGAAGTGTTCACAGCAATCGCGGCCGTCACCCCGCAGGAGTCGACTCCGATTTTTCCGATCTGAAGCACCACATGAGGGAAACACGAATTACCCGATCGATTAACCGAAAGGTCTGGTAAATCTCTGTCTTCAGATTCAAGGCATCACTGCATTCAAGCGAAACAACAAACCCAGGAGGAAAACATGATTCAGAAAACGATGGAAATCGCGATCGCAATGACCCAGATCATGACCACCCTGGCTTTTGCTTTGGCCACGGGAAGCTTCATGGTCGTTTGTATCGGGTTTTTTACCCTGCAGACCTTCGGATCCATGAACAATATTCTGGTGTCTTTGTTCATGATCCTGGTGACGGGCCTGCTCTTCGCCGGGAACTTAAGGGTCTTGAGGTCCTGGAGCGGGGATTGGCAAGAGAAGGAATTAGAAACGACGGACGCGGAAGGCCCTTTTAAGAGAAGCGCAAGGGTCTTACAGACAAAAAAAGGATCAACCCGCGCGAACTGATTGATCCCTTTAATTCGAGAAGGCCCCCAAACTCAGAGACTCACTTCTTCACCTTAAAATGAGTCTACTGAGTGGGGGCCTTTTTGTCAATAGGAAATTCAACTGACAAGGAGGCATTAAAGATGAAAACACGGAATCTAGGCGGCAGGTTTTTACATCACGATCAAGGCCGGGGACCCCAGGGACGCGACATGAGTCCGCTGCGTTATCAGAAAGGGCAGTCGGAGGCGGATCGGATCTTTAACTTCAGTGTTGCATCCGATGGCGCGCGAGTATGGTCCTTCTGAGATCGACGCCGTATTGAACACCCATCTTTTCTATCAACCCGCTTAAAAGGAGACACACAATGAAGACGATTAAAACGAATCGATCCACTCAAGGAACGGCAGCCATTCACAATCTGATCAACCGCTTTACCCGCGCAAAGAAAAAGCCATCACCGCTACAAGGCAGCCAGGCACATTTCTTCGTTCGGAAATACGGTCTGCGCTATCCGGAAGCCCATCGGATCTCGTATTTCATCTACCTGGTGAACGGGGAGACGAATCAGGCCTTTCTTGAAGCCATGGAGACCTGGGTACGTGAAGTTGCATTATCGACCGGTTGCACTCAAGAGGTTCTGGACGCCATCGTCATTCTCGCGGTTTGCCGGATCGATTTCGACCGTGCCGAGACCTGTGCTTCTGTGCGACGCGAGGTGATTCGATATGTGCAGCGTCGTTTTGCAGCGCCGGCAGGGGTTTTACTTAAGGCCGCGGCTTAAGATTCATCGGACCGGAGGCAAAAGAGGGGAGGAAGGTCAAGACGACTTCCTTCTCTGCCTTCGGCCGAAGCCTAAGTAATCTTGCTAAGTTTAGCAAGATTACTTATTCTAGGGGATAAGATGAACGAGCGCCGCTGTTGGTGACTGGGAGTACTTCGGGATCATTAATGGCTTTCGGAGATAAATGATGAAAGAGCGACAATCTCGGGCAAAATTTCCTGAAGACAAAAGCGTAAAGAGGCTTCTCGACAAGCTATCCGATCCAAACTACTCAGGCGGCAACATCGCGTTACCTGCGGATGCCTCGGAAGTCAATCGGGCCAAGTACCAACTCTGTCAGCTGATTGCCAGATACCGCAGAGAACATAAGCTGCTTCAAAAGGATCTCGCTACCCAGATTGGCATAGATGAATCGCGGGTCAGCGATATACTACGCGGTAAGATTATGCATTTTACTTTGGATCGGCTTGCAGGGTATGCAGCAAAGCTACACCATAACCTGAAAATTAGGATCATTGCCGCCTAATTCGCGGTGCCGATGAGGACGACGGATGAAGAAGAAGGACCGTTAAATCGCGCGGGCTTGTCCTGGCAGATTTAGTGCCCCTTGATTGATAAGGGTGACGATTATATAAATTATTACAGCCTATGTCATGGGACACATTTTGGGAGGTAAATATGGCAAGCCCTACATTACCAAAACACGGCACCCAGACGGATGAGATCTTCGAAACGATTTTCCATAAGCAATTAAAATCCAATATGGATGTCATCGAAATGATCAAGGAAGGGATTAATAAATCTTCGCTCATGAAATTTGTCCGATTTTTAAACTATTCTCCGAAACAGATTGCCCACCTGCTTCCCATTTCCCTACGCACGATTCAGCGCTATGCCAGTAAACAGAAGTTCAGCCCAGGCATTTCCGAACATATCATTCAGTTGGTGTTTATCGTGGGGAAGGGTATCGAGGTCTTCGGTTCACGTGAGAAATTTATGAGGTGGTTTAATACGCCAAGTGCCGCATTCGGAGGCATAGCGCCCTGCGATTTGGTCAGTCTTAAAACCGGCGCCCTCATGGTTTTAGACGCGCTCGGCCGGATCGAATACGGCGTCTATGCATGAGGCGGGTCTACCGAATCTCCCTTACAAAGTATAGGTACGATCTATAAGGAATAGGGGTAAAGGCGGACAGGAGGGCGGTGGGGCATCTTTTGGAGCAAGATATTTTATCTTGCTATTTTGGCGTAGTTCAGCTAATATAAGGATAGCATTCAGATCCGTTGTATTAAAACACCTTGTCTGGAGGTTCAATGAAGCAATCAGTCAAACAGACCCTCGATTTTGGAGAAGTCATCGGCATCGTTCGGGGTACTCTAAAACTTTCTCAAGAAAAGATCGCGCGTGTCTTAGATGTTTCCATCCGAACAATTGTGAGATGGGAGCGGGAAGGAGAATCCCCTCCTTTGCTGGAAGGGGAACGATTGGATCTCATCTTTGAAGTCTGTGGCCTGGCGAAGGAAGTGATGGAACCGAAAGATATTCCGGCCTGGTTCACTTCCCCAAAATCCGCACTGTCGGGTGAACGCCCGATCGACATGCTCTCTTCGTATCGGGGAATCCAGCAAGTGCGCGACTTGCTCGAGAGGATTCGCTGGGGCGTATTTTAGGCGGTGTCTAAGACCTCCTTCCGGTCTATCCTACGAAAGATAGAGCAAAAGCCTCTCCGCATCAAAGCTTATCGCATTCTCGCGCGAGGGTTATCTCCGCTCTCCTTGGAAGGGAGCTTGATGTTGGGCGGGCGTTACAATCCACCCTATCAATTTGGCGCAATCTATTGTGGCCTAAGTGAAGCCACCTGTTGGGCTGAAATCGATAAAAAGCTTGAAGGACCCGTTCGTCGAAAAAGCTTTACCGTCGTTGCCCTCCGGATCAATATTCAAAAAGTATTGAACTTAAGCGATCCCGATCTTCTTTCAAAACTAAAAATAAAGCGGGATCAACTCACCCACCCCACTGACCACACGCTCACACGGCTTCTTGCCCATACAGCCCGTGCGCTTGGATTTGAGGCAGTACTGGCGCCTTCTTCGACCGGCGCCGGAGAAATTCTAGCTATCTTTTCAGATTGCTTAATTCCCCCATCAAAAATAGCGGTCGTTAAACCCCGGCGATCCCGCTAGCCACAATAAACAGGCACCGTCTTTAAAAATGAAGATGCATTTTGCCCCTTAGATTGTACGGATCTAAGGGGTTTTTTATTGTTCGACGCGCCGATATTGCGCGGATTTGTAACAGTGGTGTACGGAAATGAAGCAGTTTAACGAAAAGCGCCTCTTATTTGAGGCCTTCTCGACGGCATGCGGATTGCCTAAGAAATATCTCGATATCAGATGCAAATAGGAGAAACAAGCCATTGAATAAAACAAAAAAACCAACTTTAGAACTTACGAATAACGCCATTAGGGTCCTGGAGAAACGTTACTTGGTCAAGGACGACCAAGGCGACGTAGTTGAAGCCCCGGAGGACCTCTTTCGCCGGGTTGCGGAAAATATCGCGCAGGCCGAAGCGCTGTACGACTCCAAGGGAAACGCCGCCAAAGTCGAAGACCGCTTTTATCGGCTTATGACCTCGCTGCGCTTTTTGCCCAATTCACCTACCTTGATGAACGCCGGCCGGGACCTTCAACAACTCTCGGCCTGTTTTGTCCTGCCCGTGCCCGACTCCATGGAGGGCATTTTCGAAACGCTTAAGCAAGCGGCCGTTATTCACAAGACGGGGGGCGGGACCGGGTTTTCCTTCTCGCAGATTCGGCCGAAGGACGACCGGGTCAAGACCACCGGCGGCGTGGCCTCGGGCCCGATCTCCTTTATGAAAGTCTTTAACCATGCGACCGAAGCCGTCAAGCAGGGGGGGACACGCCGGGGCGCTAACATGGGGATTCTGCGCGTAGATCATCCCGATATTCTCGACTTCATCGCGTGCAAGTCCGATACAAAAGAAATCACTAATTTTAATATCTCCGTGGCCATTACCGACGGCTTTATGGAGGCCTATCAAAACGGAGCAGACTACGACTTGATCTCTCCCAGGACCGGAGAGGTGGTCCATCGTCTGCCAGCGAAGGAAGTCATGGATACGATTGCGGAGCAGGCTTGGCGCACCGGCGAACCGGGACTCTTCTTTATCGACGCGGCCAATCGGAGCAATCCGACGCCGCATGTGGCAGGGATCGAAGCGACCAATCCCTGCGGCGAGCAACCCCTGCTTCCCTATGAAAGTTGTAACCTCGGGAGCATCGTCTTGGACCGCCATCTCAAAAAAGAGGGCGGCAAATACGAAATCGACTGGGTCCTGCTCGAAGACACCGTACGCACCGCTGTCCGCTTTCTCGATAACGTTATCGACATGAACCGCTATCCGATTGCCGAGATCGAGAAAATCACAAAGGCCAACCGCAAAATCGGCCTTGGGGTGATGGGCTTTGCCCGAATGCTCTTCAAGTTGGAGGTTCCTTACAATGCCGATGAAGGGATAAAAACGGCAAAAGAGGTCATGGCCTTTATTAAACGGATAGGGGATGAGGCCTCCGCCCGTCTTGCGGAGGAAAGAGGCGTTTATCCCAACTGGCCCGGGTCTTTGCACGAGGCTAAGAATCAAAGGCTTCGAAACTCATATGTGACCACCATCGCACCCACCGGGACGATCTCAATGATCGCAGACACCTCCGGAGGGTGTGAACCCGAATTTTCCCTCGTCTGGTACAAAAACGTGATGGACGGAGAACACCTGCCCTATGTGCTCGACTACTTTATCGAGATCGCAAAGCGGGAGGGTTTCTACACCGAAGATTTGCTGGATCGCGTCATCGAGAATAAGGGATCCGTGCAAGGTCTTGCACAGGTCCCGGAACGCTGGCAGAAGGTCTTTGTCACCTCTCACGACATTCAAGCGGAATGGCATGTGATCATGCAGGCGGCTTTTCAGGAATATTCCGATTCCGCCGTTTCCAAAACAATCAACCTTCCCCCCTCGGCAACGGTGGAGGACATTAGGAGCGCCTACCTTATGGCCTATTCCCTGGACTGCAAAGGGATTACGGTCTACCGGGACGGCTCCCGAGACCATCAGGTCTTAAATGTGGGCACTGAAAAACAAAATGGCTCCGGCCCGAACACGTCCTTGGAATTGACCCCTGAACTCCGTGTAAAGGTCAAAACGAGACAGGGCAGCTCCTATGTCCATGTCGCCTTCGGAATGGGCGAGGCGGGCATGACCCAGTTCTTAGAAATATTGAAAAGGGAAGGCCGTTTCCACCAACTGTTTCTGTCTCCATCCCCACATATCAAAAACAGGGAAAGCCTGGATTTAATCTGCCGACTGATCAGCGATTCTCTGATATCCGGAAAATCGATTGAAGCGAATATGGAGCAGATGCTCAAATCCAATGCGCAATTCGGAGACATGAGTACCGACGTCTACGCTTTGATCAAAAGCTTGACCGCGGTGATGTCGCTGCTCAAAGGCAATACGGCAATGGATCTACCCTGTCCTGAGTGCAGCTTCTCCCCGGTGCGGATGCAAGAGGGTTGTCTCAGCTGCACCCGGTGTTCTTGGAGCCGCTGCTAATTTAAAAACCTTGGAGAGGGGCGGCTTGCCGCCTCTCTCTTTGGAGGTCATCGTGTACCCAATCGCAGAAACAGCCATTTTTCTGACCTGCCCGAAATGCGGCGGGCTGATGCATGAAGAAAGAATGGTAGATCTGCTTTCGACGGAAGAATGGGAAGTCATCGCCCGCAAATGCCACCATTGCGCCACGGTGATCTTTCCCCCAACCCGCGTTCCAGAAGAATCTATTCCGGAATAACAGGGCAAATACTCATCATCAAATATAAGGGTAAGTCATGGACGATAAGCATGTAAGACGCACGAAAGGCTTCTCTGCGCTCCCTGCAGAAATTAAAGCCACCCCTTTAAGCGTTGAAGACCGGCGGGTGCTCGACGCCATCCTTAATAAAGATGTCCATAACGACTTGAAAGGCGTTTCTCCAAAATACTTGGACCGGGTGAAAGGAAAGATTCAATCATTGAGGAAAAAGATATTCCGCGTCTGCAGAAATCGGTAAAGCACAATATCCCATTGACCCCTTTCCCAACTCATGATATTATGATTATATCAATTATATGAATCATGGAGGTTGATATGATTAAAGAAGCTTCGGCTATGAAAGTACGGCAGAATTTTGGAGAATTGATTAATGAAGTTCAGCTGCGTCATGACAGCGTTGTGGTGACGCGCTCAGGGAAACCCGTTGCCGCGATCGTCGATATGGCGCTTTTTAATAAAATCCGTTTATTCGAGACCGAGTTCGAGAATGCCGTTGCCGATCTTCAGGCCGCCTTTAAAGGGGAATCCATCGAAGCGGTGGACGGTCTGTTGAAACAAGCCAAGCGCGCCGCAACGAAGCACCGTAGAAAGTGAAGGCCGTCCTGGATTCCAACGTCATCCTGTCGGGCCTCATCCTGCCAAAAAGTGTTCCCGGCCGGATCGTACAAGCCTGGCGCGAAGCTCGGTTCGATATCGTTTTATCGGATGCGATACTCGAAGAAATCAGGCGTACTTTGATGTATCCGAAAATTTTGAAAAGATTGAAGTGGTCGGAAAATAGAATAGATCGCTTTATCCTGCTCCTGAAGTTCAAGGGCCTCATCGTCGATCCGTCCATGCAGGAATTCGAGGAATTACGAGATCAAGACGATGCCCCTGTCCTTGCTGCATTGATCGAATCGAACGCAGAGGTCTTGGTAACTGGGGATAAGGATTTGTTAAGCCTATCCGATCGATATCCAATCGTCACACCCGCTGAATTTTCCAAACGTTTATAGTCCCTTCTTATCTAATAGTGACGATGGGCCCGGAAAAGATTTTCTCCGGGCTTTTTTGTTTCTAAAATTCCCATTTCCACCTATAGGAGAGGGGCTTTAATAGCGCTCCGACATTCAATTGAACCTATACTCATAGAAGGAGAAAATGTGCCTGAAACCCTTGAACAAAAACAGCATCCAGTCCATGTGTCAAATGCCATTACCCATCCTGAGGTTCGCCTATTCACCGAACCGGAATCCATTCTAAACGAATCGAAAATTCCACCGAACTACGCGGGGGTTATTCGTCCAGGGATTAAAGTTCCCTACCAAGAGGGCCCTTCGGTCCTTACGGCGCAAGAACTTCAAATTTATAAGAAGATGTTTCGGGAGAAAAGGTCCCCCGATGAAATCGAAAAAGTGCTCGAAAAATCCCTTCGTCCCTGTAATGTGCCATATTTTTCGGTTTACAGATCCGAATGCCTCGGTAATCCCGACCATGCGGATCGGATCCGATCCCTCTACGGTGATGACGATGGGAACATCCATCGCTTGAAAGTCATTCTCGTTTCAGAAAATTGGTGGGAGTACCTGCCACACAAGTTGGCGGCTTTTAGAACATCGGGTCTGTACTGCAGCTCGGAGCGCATCGAGGGTCAGCTGATCGCGTCCAGAAATCCAGAACCCGATGCTGCAAAGGGGAAGGAGGCCTCCGGGAAACGGGTATTTAAAAGAGAGAAAATCACATTGCCCTGCCTTCCGGGCCAATGTCCCATTTATCAATCCAAGGGTTGTTCGTTCTCCGGCGTGCTCCATTTTATGGTCTTGGGTATCCCAGGCGCCGATGTCTGGCGTCTCCCCTCGACCTCATGGCACGCCATCGGAGGCATTTATAAAAAACTCACGCACTTTCAGCGGCTCCTTCAAAAAAAGGGAAGGAGCATCGTGGGGATTCCGTTTACGCTTTACAAGGTTCAGGCCAATCTCTCGCGTTGGGAGCCTGGAAAAGGGCTTGTGCGCACAAAACAATGGATTTTTCGGATCGACAGCCCGGATCTCCCCGTCGCCAATTTCATCGCCCAAACGTCGGGGTTCGATTCGCCAAATCGCCTGGAAGATAAAACCCTCGCCCGCCATCGGGCGCCCCTGGAGCAGAATATCGAACCTCCCATCGATGCCCAAAGTACACCGGGCGAGGTTGAGAACATTTTAAAAGAAACGGTAAGCGATGCGCCCATATCGCAGCCGAAACAGAAAGGACCCGATACGCTCAAAGCAAAAGAAGATCAAGTATCGGCCGGAGAACCGGAAGAGCAGCGGACGCTTGAAGAAGACCCGAAAAAGCTTCTCAGTGAGATCGGGAAAAATATCTTTCAAGAGATCGATCCCATCGGGAGCGTCCCCCTGCAAGTCGTCAAAGATTTCCTGACTCAGCACGGGAAAAAGGATTTCGATTCCCTGACCCTGGAGGAAGCATCGGATTTACACCAAAAGGTCCTCGATGCGAAGAGAACAAGCGGTGTCTTTTTGTGCGACACCTGCCACTCTACTCTGACAGAAACGGTGGCGGCCTATTCCATCGACACGTATAAAGCGCCGCTTTGTCTGAAATGCCAGCATAAAAGCCCTTCTCAACTTCCGCATCGGACATCGGTCACGCCTAAAGCGCACGGAAAAGTTGCATCCTTCTTTTAAATCTCGTTTTCTATGGCTCATCCGGAGGCCTTGAAGCACTTTGCTTCAGGGCCTCTTTTTTATAGGAGGAAAATTGTGAGGCTCGATGAAATAAAAGCCATTCCCATCCTAGAAGTCGCCGAACGATTGGGTATTGCCGTCAAAGGACGCAGTGCGCATTGTTTTTCGCACAGTCCCGACCGGCATCCCTCGTTGGTTTTCAATCCGAAAAAGAATAGGTTCCGATGTTATGTCTGTCCGGACACTCATGGGTCCGTGATCGATCTCGTCATGCAGGTACGCAACTGCTCGTTCAAAGAAGCAATAAACGAACTGAACCCGGATCGGTTCACCCACAACAATCACCACAATCATCCCCTTCCAGCACCCAAGCAGCACAAGAAAACGCACCGTCATTCGTCACCGGGTATTTCCCTGGAGTTTAAATCCGCCCTCTTTAATACCCTGCTCGGCGTCGCCCCCATGGCGCCGGAAGGATGCCGTTACTTGAAGGCGAGAGGGATCGACCTCGCCACCGCCGAATCCATGGGTGTCGGATTTCTACAACCGGAAGCCTTCCGCAGCCTCTACAAGGTCATGATCGATCTTTACGGCCCCAAGGCATTAAAACAGTGCGGCTTGAGCCATTTCTTCCTTCTTGCGAATGAAGGATTATCGTTTCTTTTATTTCCCTATCGGCATCATGACTGGATCCATCTGATTAAAGCGCGGTGTCTGCTCACGAAGACGGAAGCGGACCTCAGGGAGATTAAGCGCTTTGTCGCCACGCAAGAGGCAAACATCTTCTACAACCAGGACACGATTCTCACCTCGCCGACGGTTTACCTGTGTGAAGGCGAATTCGATACCCTGACCCTGCTTCAACGCGGGTACTCCGCCATCGGCATACCGGGGGTGAGCAGTTTTAGGGAAGAATGGTTTGAATGGCTTACGGATAAGCATGTGGTGCTCTGCCTCGATCGCGACGCCGGTTCCGAGCTCGCTATAGCGTGGTTCCAGGAAGCCTGCGAAGCACGCGGTATATCCTATTCCCGTTTCGATCTGCCTGAAGGCATGGACATCAACGCATATTTTAACGAAAGGGAGGCTTGTGTTGGATACGCTCAATCCTGATCAGTCAAAAGTGGTTTCCATCAGAAATAAGCCGGTCTTGGTACTCGCCGGGCCGGGGACGGGAAAGACCCAAACCATCGTCGAGCGGATCGCGGTGCTCATTCGTGAAGAAGTCGATCCGGACCGCATCCTGGCGATCACCTTTACCAATAAAGCGGCGCAAGAGATGAAAGGGCGCATTTTGACGCTCACCGGGAAAAGACCGTCCTGGATTCGGACGATTCATGGGGCCTGCGCTCAATTGCTGCGCACGCACATCCATAAACTTGGGATTTCAAACGCCTTTCAAATCGCCTCGCTCGAATTCTCCAAAAAAACAATCAAGGACGTGATCCGATCGCTCAAGCTCTCCGAGGCGACATGGGATGCGAACAAGGTTGCGCGGGATATCTCGCGCATTAAATCGGCGGGGGAGGCCACGCCGAGCGCGGGCACGATAAATGATGAAACCCTAAGGGCCATTTTTCTGGGGTATCAAGAAAAAATGAAGGACCTGGCCACAATCGATTTCGATGACCTGGTTTATCTCGCCTTAAAGCTGTGTGCCGAAGACGCGGAGGCCTTGGCCGAAATCAGGGACCTTTGGCAGCATGTGATCGTGGACGAGTTCCAGGATTGCGATCTCTCGCAATACGCCCTGGTTTCAATGCTGGGCAAGGACAAGGGCATGGTGGTCGTCGGCGATGACGATCAGTCTATTTATTCGTTTAGATCCTCGACGCCGGAAGTGCTGCGCATGTTCGAGCGGGATTTTGCCCCTGAGATCGTGATTCTTAAAACAAGCTATCGGCTTCCGAGAGTGATTCAAGAAGCCGCCTGCGCCTTAATAAAAAACAATTTGGGCCGCTATGAAAAGGAATTGGCCTGCGCAAAGGAAGAAACCGGTTGCTTAGAAGTGCATGGCTTCGGTTCGGAAGGCGAGGAAGCGGATTTTACCGCCGGCCGAATCCAAATCCTCTTGAGTTCGGGAGTTCCTCCGGAAGCAATCGGCGTCCTGGGCCGCCGCAATGCCGACCTGGCCCGGGCGGAAGACGCACTCAAACGACTCAAGATTCCAACACGCAAAACGGCCGAACGGTCCTTTTACGAATACCGGGAGATCCGGGACATGATGGCCTACATTACCGTTTTGGCGCTTCCTGAAAATACCGCGGCCTTGGAACGGGTGTTAAAGATCGAAAAAGGCATTCCAATATCGGTCATGAACCTCCTGGAGGACCTCTCGGAACGCAATGAGATCAGTTTGTATCACGCTTTGGAGCTGGCGGTTGTGCATCAATATGTCAGCGGAGAACCGAGCGTTGCGCTCAAGCGTTTTCTTGAACGGATCGATGGCCTGCGCCGACGCATGTCCGAGCTTTGCATTTCCGATCTCATGCGGGCTTGCGCGGCGGTGTTCGCCTACGTCGACCATCTAAAGAAAGTCTCCCGTGGGGAGGCGGGGTTCATCCGCAGTGTCGAGCGATTAAAAGATCTTGCCCAGATGGCGGACCAGTTTGAATTACAGTCCGGGCCCGGACTGATCAACTTCATTAATGAAATGGCCATTGCCGCGATACAAGGCGGTGTCTCAAAAGATAAAAAAAGCATCCGATTGAGCACCCTCCATAGCGCCAAAGGTCTCGAATTCAAGGTGGTCTTTCTGATGGGTGCGACCCAGGGAAATCTTCCTCATATGCATGGGAATGTGGAAGAGGAGCGCCGGCTAATGTATGTGGGCATCACTCGGGCAAAAGAGATGCTGTTCATTACGCATGCACGCTATATTGGGAACGAAGTACGGCAGCGTTCTTTATTTGTCGATGAACTCGGGCGATTGGATTCACGGAAAATAGAAAACAAGGAGGCCGCGGTCAAAAATTGACTCGCTCAATTTCTTACGTTATTCTTATCGATAAGATTATTGTATTAAATCGGAGGCCCTATGGCGCACACCACGATTTCGTCGAAGTTTCAAATTGTGATTCCCAAAGAAATCCGGGAAAAAATGCATTTAACGCCCCAACAACGCCTTCAAGTGATTGAAAAGGGAGGTGTCATTTCCCTGGTTCCGGAAATCCCGCTTAAATCGCTTCGCGGGTCGTTAAAAGGGATCGATACCAAAGGGATCCGGGAGAAGGCGGACCGGGAATGAAGGTCCTGATCGATTCCAGCGGTTGGATTCATTACTTTACGGACGGCCGGTTGGCCAAGAAATACGGGATCTATCTTAAAAATCCCTCGGAGATTGTCACCCCCGCCATTGTTGTGTACGAAGTCTATAAAATCATCAAAAGAGAAAAAGGCGAAGAGACGGCTGTCCTGATTGCCGGGCAGTTGTACGCCACACAAATTATTCCTCTTAGCGCGTCCCTGGCCCTCACTGCGGCCGATATTAGTCTTAATCATCGGCTCGCCATGGCGGACGCCATCGTCTATGCGACGGCCCTCGCAACCTCTGCCAAATTAATGACGAGCGATTCCGATTTAAAGGGCCTTCCCGGAGTCGTGTACCTCCAATAACCTCCAAACCCATTCGTCTGGTTTTTAATAAATTTAGGGACGGGTATGCCCGTATTCGACTGACGGCCTTGCCTGTCTCGCCTTTGGAAAGGGGCTCATGAATATCAAAATATTGCAGGAGATCCATCCCGTCATCGCGGAAGCCTGGGAGATGGGGCTCGATCCCGACTTGGACGGAGACGACATCGTTATATCCGATCCTCTGATGGACACAGGGCGCTCCGACGAAGAGAGAGAAGAGAAGAAGCTCAACTTGAGCCGTCGGATAAAAGGAGAGGCGGCGGCGGTCCGGTGCTATCTCCGTTCGGTGCAAGGGCTCATGGTGAAAATCGAGAGCGAAAAACTGGGAGAGACTGTTTGGATCGTCGGTCATAAAAGGCTGATGAAAAATATCCCCGCTGAAGAAGTCGGGTATTTTCCTCAGGAAGTCATGCGGATTAAAAAGGCCAATTGGTCCGATGAGAATCTCAGAGAAATTCATGCGATCAAGAAGATATTCGGCGGGACCATCGAATCGATAACCCTAAGAGAGCTTCATGCCGATTGAACTGATTGTTGTTTTAAATTGGCTGCGGGAAAAACAGCCGCCTTAATCTCTTTCGTTCAATAAACAATACGAATCCAAGGCCCTGGCGTACGCCAGGGCCTTTTTTATTGCTTACATAACATCCGTGAAGAGGCGCCCATGAAGTCTTGGAAAAAGAATAAAAATCGATCCGGATCCATCTGCGTAGAACCCACTCACTCCCTTTCTCCCCGAGATCAGGCTTTGAAAGACGGAAGGTTGATCGATGTGTCTTCCCTTGCGGCGGAGGCCGAAATACGATTTCCCGTGGCCATGACGGCAGCGGCTTCGAGAACCACGGGTTGTTCGGAAAATTCCATGAACTCCGATGCGACAAAAGACCGGATTTGGAGTGTGGTTTACATGCTCCATCTCGCATTGAAATATACTCGGGGCCCGTCTGAGACTCCTTTTCCTGTTTACATCAGAAAGGGAAAGGAAATTAAAAAATTCGATCTAAAGGCGGTCATTTCGAAGGATATTCTCTATACCCAAGTCATTACGATCATGCTCCCGAACGAAAAGATCCCTTATTAAACGTAAATCTTAAATCCGCCAAAACGAAGAAGCCCCTAAGTAATACTGGGGCGTCTTCGTTTTTCAAGGAGATGAAATGGAAATTGAAGAGAAATACATTTTGAGCAAAAGCAGCCTCGATGAAGACCGGGACGACGCAGATATATATCAGAAGAGAGTCAAGGAAGCGATAAGGCGCGCACACCAATTAGAGATTGACGACTGTGTGAAGCGCATCATTGAAATTGACCATGGCATCCTGTGACCCCTGTTGTTCTACAGCTATTTTACCCCCAGATTTAAAAAGGAGTATTCCAATGCACAAGTTAAAAGATTATCTTGCGGCCGGCTACCCCGCTTTGTATCTAAAAACGCTCGAACCTGCGCGCGCGATTGAAACCTTGGCCCAAGACGTCTTGGAGATCAAAGGGAACCCGATCGTATGGGACCTCCATCATGGCGTTGTGAATATAGGTAGGGGCGCATCCGATCCCTGTGACGCCCTCGAAGTTCTCCAACGCTTGAGCCAGGCCCCGGAAAATACCACCTTATTCGCCTGGAACTATCACTACTTTCTCCAAGGCATTGAAATGATTCAGGGCATTCAAAATCATCTGGACGAATGGAAATCAAAAGGGCAATCGCTCATTGTCGTAGCGCCGGCGGTCAAAATACCCTTGGAGCTGGAACGGATCTTTACTCTCTTATTCTTCGAATTGCCGGACCGGACAGAACTGCACTCTATCCTCAAGATGATTGCGGATTCCGCAAAAAAGCCGATGCCGGAGAATGCGGAGGCGATTTTGGATATAGCAAAGGGACTCACCACTTTCGAAGCGGAAAATGCCTTTGCCCTTGCCGCATCCAGTCCCAGCGGGTTTTCGGCAAAAATTATTACGGAACAAAAAGCCCAGATCGTTAAGAAAAACGCCTCCATCGAGATCCACACCGCGACGGAAGGTTTTGAGAAACTCGGCGGTTTGGATCAACTGAAAAATTTCGCCTCCAAAATCGCCCGCTCGCCGCTTGCCCGGGGCCTCCTATTGCTCGGGGTTCCCGGTTGCGGTAAGAGCCACTTTGCCAAGGCGCTTGGAGGGGAACTCGGCATCCCGACACTATTGCTGGATTTTGGACAGCTTTTTGGATCTTTAGTCGGGCAGTCCGAAGAGAGAATACGTCAAGCCTTGGCGGTTGCCGACGCCATGGCGCCTTGCGTGTTGATGATCGACGAGATCGATAAGGGCCTGTCCGGCGTGGGGTCCTCTCAGCAATCCGATGGCGGTGTCTCATCCCGCATCTTCGGGACTTTTCTCACTTGGCTCAACGATCATCGAAGCCAGGTGTTTACCGTGGCCACGACCAACAATATCGCCCACCTTCCGCCCGAGTTTCTCAGGGCCGAACGATGGGACGCGATCTTCTTTGTGGACCTTCCGACCAAGGAGGAACGCGAGGCCATCTTAGAAATTCACGCGAAGGAATTCGGAATCGAAATTTCGGAAATGCCCGATATAACGAACTGGTCGGGCGCTGAAATCCGATCGCTATGCCGGATAAGCGCCATGATGGATGTTTCCATGAAGGAGGCCGCCCAATATATTACCCCCTTGTCTAAAAGCATGGGCAAGAAACTCAATGACCTTCGGGAGTGGGCTGCAAGTAAAACCATTCCCGCGTCGAGACCGGCGGAACAGGCCTGTGCCCGGAAGATTTCCCGTTCATTTAATAACAACTAAGCCCCCGCACATTAAAGATTAGGAGCGTCATATGTCGCATATTACCGAGATCAAGATCAAAGTCACCGATTTAGGAGTGCTAAAAGCTGCCTGTCAAAGGATGGACCTCGTTTTTTCCGAGGGGCAGAAAAATTATGCCTGGTATGGGAGTTCGAGCGGGAGAATCCCGAAAGACGTTGCTTTGGAATCTCCCGGCGTCTGTGACCACGCCATTATCGTCCCCGGCGCGCGCTACGAGGTCGGCGTCCGAAAACATGAGAACGAATACCGGCTTCTCTGGGACAATTGGGCGGGGGGCGGGTTGGAGCGGATTTTAGGAGAAAACGCGGGGCTGTTGATGCAGGCCTACGGCATAGAAAAGGCGAAGCGGGAGGCGCGGCGAAAGGGCTATCTGGTGCAGGAAACAAAACAGGATAGCGGTACTGTGGTGTTAAACCTTTCCACCACGGGAGGTGCTCTATGAAAGCGAAAGCGATTCGGCTCACCTTCGATGTGAAAGGAGAGGTGACGATTGAGATGCCCGGGTTTGTCGGGAAGGCGTGTCATGAGGCTTCCCAATTTATCGAAAAGGCGCTGGGAGAGGTTGCGTTAAAAAAACCGACTGCCCAGTATTATCAAAGAGAAGCCCATCAGCGCCTGGAACAGAGTCGCTAGGGGAGTTGAAAGGCAATCCATAGAGGACAGAAGATGAAAATTTTTGAAAGTGGATGTCTCGTTAAATTAAATATCAGCGTTTGGGAAGGCCGAATCAAACTGCCAACTCATGACATTCAGGTGGATGCCGATAAAGATCTGATTCGGGCAACTAAATATCTTGTGGATCGAGATTGTCTAAAACCGGTCAAACAGATTCGTCAAAAAGCACGTCAGGTTTTGTACGGGAAAACGCTTCCATTTCCAATTCCGGGCGTGCTGTTCATTCCCAAAGACATCCTCAGTGAGGTGGACACTATCCTTCAAGAATTCCAGCAACTCTTTTCCGCCCGCGCTGCCTATTTCGAACGCAATTACTATCTCTTCCAAAGCGCTGTAAAAGGGCGCTTACAGGACCTGTTTAACCCTATGGATTATCCATCCAATATCGGGGCTCGGTTTTCCTTCTCCTGGCAGTTTTTTGTGATCGATGCCCCCGGCCAGAGCGGCGTGCTCAGTCCAGAAATTTACAGCCGCGAGAAAGAAAACTTTCAGAGAACGATGGAAGAATTTCAATCCATGGCCGTCACGACATTAAGGACCCGCTTTGCCGAGCTGGTCGATCATATGGTCGACCGGCTCTCCGGAGAAAAGAAGGTGTTTCGGGATTCCATGATTGACCATATCACGACCTTCTTGACGGATTTCGAGAAACTCAATATTACCAATGACAACGCGCTCTCGCTTCAAGTCGAGCGTTGCCGGTCCGTTATTTCCGGTGTCGATGCGCAATCCCTCCGGTCCAACGATTACTTTAGAACAGACCTCGCCGACAAAATGGGGACGATTCAAGACGCCCTGGACCGGATGATGGTGCCTCGCCCGAAAAGAAAACTCCGGTTTAATACCCAGGAAGAACCAACATCCGATCGAGAGGGGGCGCCTCATGAAAATTGTGTTCCATGCTGACGGCAGCGCGATCACTGTGTATACGGAAGCGCTAGATTTGTCTAAGCTCGGGCAACTCTCCATCCGCCGGGCATCGCATGTTGAACCGAGCGCAAACGGGGCTTGGAAAGCCGACCTCTCTCCCGTTGGTGGGCCTCTTCTCGGCCCCTTTGAAAAACGATCGCATGCTTTGGCTGCGGAAGCTGACTGGTTAGAAGCGCATTTGAATCTACTGAGGAAAGCGCACTAGCAAAGAAAATAAGTTTTCCTCAGAAATATTAACAATCCATGGGGAGCTCGCGTGGGCACATGCCACACCGAGCTCCCCTTTTTTTATAGGATGCCTATGGGGGTAAACCCAGCGATTCAACTCGATCTATTCGGTCTATTTAACCAACCCACAAATAACGAACCCGTTACAAAAATACTCCTCTCAAACGACGAACCCAAAGAAGACCCGTCATTGTTTCAGTTTTACTCACATCGAATCTCCGCTTCGCCTTGGGTCACGTCCTTCCAAGATAAAACCGCTCGGAGCGCAGGCTACATCGATGCCGTCTCGGGGCTCTCTTCCCTCAGAAACCGAATTGAGCGCCTCGTTGCGGAGACACAAAACAATTCTAATCAATCTCTGACCCTGCAGTGGAGAGAAGTCGGGGAAGCCCAACAATCGATTTATTCGAAATATTCGGGGGAGGGCGGCTTGCCGATCACCAACGCCCTGGTCAGTGCGCACTTGACCTTCCTCCGAGAGCATCATTCCCCGATAGAGCAAAGGCGCCTGCTCCTAGCAGGCCTGCACAGCTACTTGGGCGGCACCGCCTTTCCGGGGGAAGTCAGACCACTGGTCGCGGCACTTTTAGATCAGCTAAAATCCATTTCTTCCGGAGAAATCAGCACCTCGCGTATTCACTTTCTGCTCAACAATTTAGAACAAATTGAATCCGCCGTCGGGGCAGGCTCAGGTCTTACCGAAAATCGGTCGCTGAATTCGGAGGAGGGGAACGGGGCCTATTACTCGCCGGAGCTGTTTCAGGAATTACTTCGGTTGATTCCCTTGACCGCCCTTGCGGGTCAGGAAATCAATGTCTTTGAGCCGAACGTGGGCAAAGGGAGCCTCATTCGGCCGCTGGTGCATCGGCCCGGCATTTTGATCTTTGCCAACGATCTCAATCCAATCTCTGCGGAGGTCACGGCCCTCACGACAATGGTGGATCCCTCTCGGATGGCCCAATCTTGCGAGGATAAAAAACCGATCCCCATCGCTAGCAATTGTATCGTTTCCAAGATGCACGCGTTTCAACTTACGGAGGCCATCCCGGATGGTCAATTCGATCTGCTGATTGCCAATCCGCCGTATATCTTCGACGAACCGGCAAAACGGATCAAGCAAAAGTTTAACGCCATGGGTTTGAAGTGCCGTAAGGAAGGCATTTCTTTAACGGAATTTACCCGAACGATACTCCCGATGAAGGTCCGGGAGGGCGGCATATCGATCATGATCACCTCCTCACGCTCGAATAATTTTAAAAGGGTAAAACACGATAACGGTACCCTCAGTCATCCCATTATGATTTTGGGAATCTCAGGTCAACCCTTCTCGCTAAATGATGCGAATTTGTTGGGGGTCTCCATGCCGGCCTATTCCTTTGAAGACGGCGGCCTTACAGAAAAGAAACAAATCAAGGCAGAGTGCTTTATATCGATCAACGTGGTTACGTCAGGTCGAGAGGTGACGGGAAAGACCGCGTCCTTCTCCGAATGCGAGCTGATCCATCTTGATGTCAAAGATTTTCCGGAGTTCGTAGAGCACTGTCTCCGTCCAAGGCAATGGAGTCCACTGGAGGATCGTATCCTAGGCACATCAATGCAGATGCTTCAAACGGCAAATGTGCTACGGCTTTTCCATCAAGTCAAAGCGGCCGCCTTGGCCCATCTTGAAGCAGAACGACAGGCAGCCAAACGCCGTTATCAGCCGGTCGGGGCCAAGCAGCTCGAGAAGCGCATTCAGGAAGTCAAAACGAAACGATTTTCTCAGATCCTTACATTTGAGGCGCTTTACACTTGGGTTCAGGTGCTTGAAAAAAAGTGGGCGATTCCTATTCAGGCCCCGATCGCAGGGCGCTTAAAGAAAAATCCTTTAAGAAAATCCCTCTCGAAGCAAGGTGAAAACACGACCGTCTCACCGAGAGTGGTAGATGTAGTTCGACGCGCCTTTCGATCGGCGCTTTCCACATCCCATCGATTCTTTTCCAGATGCTATCTCTTCTCGGCGATCTTTCCGATCGAAGCCCACCATGTAATCGCTCGGGCATACGGGACTTACAATGGACTCCATTTTACGACGGACCATCCCGTATTAGGACGAGTTCCCTATCCGTTTTCGCTCTATTTACTAAAGGAGAAGGAAATCGTTCGCATTCTCCAGGCCTTTCCGGAAATAGAACAAAAAGCGGTCTTAGAAGACCTTAAACGAAAGACCTTCGATCTTAATCACAACGTCGCGCGGTTCAATCATGCCGGCAGAAGCGCGGAAGAAATACTTCAAGAAGCGCTTGGCGGGGACTGGTATCAAAATCTGCTTATCGGAACATTCCCAAAAAAGAAAGAGATTCAGCCACTGCTTGTAATCGATAACGCTTTGATTCAAGGCATAGGGCAAAGGCTATGGTCGATCATTCGACAAGATGCAAAACGCCTCAACGAGATCAATGAGGCCATGGAAGAAATGAAGTTTCTAGAGAAGCAACGGCAGTATCTACACTATCTAAAAGGGTTAACCCAATCACCCATCACGGCTATCAAGTTACAAAATTTAATGGGAAAAACTCGTACCCATATGAGCGAGATACAACAAGGCATCAAGGCCTTGGAGGTCCCGGACCGGCCAATTAGAAAGATCCGCCAACTCAGTTCCGCAGCCTAATCCCAGGCCTATCCATCGGTTTACCCAACGATCTGAAAACTTTTGGAGATAATGATGACAAAGATCAACTCAAAGCAAGACCTGCGCGTCGATGTGAATCTTCCCGCGCTACTTAGAAATTTTGGCGAGGCCTTTTCGGGAGACCGGATTTGGATTCGGGAACTTTTGCAAAACGCAAGGTGCGCCAAGGCCTCGGAAATTCGTATCTATACAAGTCCATTGGACTCTATAAATTTATGCATCAAAGATGACGGCTGCGGTATCCCCGATTTTCAAGCCTTGCTCACTTTGGGCGGCTCGGGTTGGGATCCGGCGACGATTGGGCAAGAAAACCCCTTTGGCCTGGGATTTTACGCTGCGCTCTATGCGGCAAAAAAGATTGAAATAGAATCGAATAATCAACGCCTGTTCATCGAACCGGAAAAAATATTAAACGGGGAGAAGATTAGGCCACAATGGTGCGAGATCCCTGTCGGCACGAGGATCAGGATACTTCTGAAAAAATCGCCTTGGGCATCTGACAATCCCTCCGAAGAACAGATGCGTGCGCAACTAGAGGCCCTCATCGAAGGCTTTCCGATCCCCGTGTATCTTAACGACTATGCCCTCAGCCGACCCTTTGCCCTTGATGTTTGGGAGGGGCTCCGCTTCGATCTTGAAAAGGGCTTCGCGTTGGTCGAACTCGATCCTGGAATTGATTACCACGACAGTCAGAGCAAATCTTTCTTTCAAGGACTCAATATTTCAGGAAACAATCTGCCCCATTCCTGGCCGAACTTCGGCCATAGAGGAATGAGGGTCTTCATGCACCTACAATCCTATCGCTGGCGCCTTCGGGTTCCCGACCGAATGGCGCTCTACCGATCCGATCAGACCGATAAGGATGTTCGACAACTCGATCGGGACCTTTGCGATGCAGTCGTCCGGCATATCATTGAAGCAGGAGAAACAAACAGATATTTCGATGTGCTCCTATATTGGGGATACTGTGACGTGATTCGAAACTGCCCAATCCCCGCAGATCGTTGGCATGTGATGACGTCCTCCCTGCATCTGCCGCACTACGAGGAAGAAGATTCCGATTATGCCACTGAACAATTGGAAAAAGGCCTGATTCCGAACCCGGAGAACGATTTCCGTTTTATCAGGGATTTCTCAATGCTCGACCCTAATGAAGAAACAATGGGCCATCTCTTTGCCGCTTACCAATTTAAGATTCCCTTGCTCGATTCCTGGGGCGATCCGGGACATTGGTTTTCGAAAACCGCTCATGGCGAGTCTTTGGATGACTTTTACGCCCATACCCTTTCAATCGCGGTCCATGAAACAGACCGGATCGCGGAGAGCACTTGGTGGGGAAAGAAGGTGGTCCTTTGCAAGCGCTTCTTTCTTACGCTGGAAGGGTATGGGACGAAGGAGGTCATAGAAGACGTCTTCATTGAGGATACCTTCTGGATCGTCGACAGGCCGGCGCACTTCTATTATCCCATCGACCAGGCCTTCCGATTTCAGATGGAGTTTGGCGATTTCGATGAAACGGCATACGACAATGCGATGGACGACTTTCGCGCGCAAATCGCCATTATGAAAAACGATCTGTGTGGACTCATTCGAAGCGTGATCGATGGGTATCGAGAGGCTTTAGATGGCCATGAATTTTCGATTCGCTCAGAAAAAGGGGCATTGGAGATCTCTTTGATCTCATAGAGAGAACCTTTCTTTCATTTAAGTTACCGATATGGCGGCCCGCTTCAGATTCATCTGTTGCGGGCCGTTTTATTTCCATAGCCTATATCAAGGAGATCAACTTGAACGTAAAATATATTTATGAATTAACAAAAAAAACAGGCGAAACACTCTATGACGCCTTGAGAGAGGCGGATTTCGACCGGTTGAGAGACGGCGAAACGACATTCTATTGCGAAGATTCCGCAGTGGGAAAAGGCCTGCGGGATCGATTTGTCGACTGGCTTGAATCTCACATGTCCGCTCGCGACTGGAACGAATTGGCCCAGTCAACCAAGGAAGAGGATCTCAAAGACTGGTTTTCGCATCATTCTATACCGGGTCAAGAAGAAGATTTAAGACGCGCATATTCGAACGAAGAAGTTTCCTTTCTCTTATCGACCTATTCGAAAAAATCCAACATGCCATTGCTCCTGGATCATCTCGATAAATCTGATGATGCCGAAATCGCCTTGGCCTTCAACCTTATTTCTTATCCGTCCGTCGATGAGAAAGGCCGATATGTCAATACGGGAAATGACCGGCATCTACCGGCCGAAGCTGCCGATGAAGTTAAATCCTTAATGGCTCAGGCCAACAAAAGAGCCGAAGAGACCAGCCGATTCGCCGGCACCGCAAAACCGATTAATGAATCCGAACCACTTATTGATGAAGAGTTAAACGCGCTTTACCGGCAGGCCTCGGAAATCGAGAAGAAGGCCGTGCTTGCAAAGATTCGCGTCGAGGGTTTCGAATGTGAGATCTGCGGCGGGGAGCCAAGGTATCCGCAACCATGCAATAAATCCGAGCTCGCTGTCTGTCCCTCCTGCGCACATCCGATTTGTCCGAACTGCGCGAATATGATGGAAAACGACCCCATGACGATGGAAGAGTCTAATGCCTATCTGGATTCGTGTGACGACGCAGCTGGAATGGCTTATTGCGGCCAGTGCGGCGATTGGAGCGTTGAATTCATGCTCCGCTTTTTAAAGCTCAAGGGCTGTCCCATCCCCCCTGAATACACCCATTACAAAGCAAGGCCGAGATCCTTTCGTCTTTGTACCACCTCGACCGTCGCGGCGCTTCAAGATGTCGAAAAAATAGCGGAAGCCGTCCTACAACGCTTCCATGAAGGGATCTCCGGCATCATTAAATATCAACATGACTCTGGAGAAATCTGGGGCATCCCAGAACGCCACGAGGAAGGATGGGTGGTCACGATCTGCTATCCCGATGAGCGATAAGTCCTTGGCCCCACCGATTCAAATTTTTTATCTTCCGGGAGAATTGGGTACACCGGAGATATGTATGAAGACCAGACGGAAGCAAAATGATTTGATCGAATCGTGCCGGGCCATCTTAAAGCTGAGTTCTGGAGGCGCCGACTTGCTTCAGGAAGATCGTTTATTGCTGGACCTGGCCAAGAAGGGCTACTTGAACGAAAAAGGTGAAGCAGCCGTCTTTGAACTCCACAAATCGATTCTGGAAGAACGATATTATTGCTGGTTTCATGACAGACCTTATCTGACGATCGATACCAACGGATCTGTGTATTGGAAGGGTCAGTTGGTGGAGAGTTTTAAGCCGCGCTGGGCGCAATCCAGTCCAGCTAACAAACACGCGAATGAAATCGCCCGCCGCTGCAGGATTTTGGAGAAGAAGGGGATAGCGTGCGATCTGAGGGCTGTCGTTGTGGAATGGAAGGAGCCCACGATTCGAAAAAAGTAACGATTAAGTTGGTAGAAGGGATTGGGGGAATTTACGTCGACCCACTCGCGTTCCCCCGATCCCTTGAATTCAATACCGTGTAGGCATGAGGAAAATATGGACATTGAAGTCAAAGACAAGAAGATGATTCTTATACAAATACCCCTTAATGAGATTCATGCGCACCCCCTAGAACCGCGCACGTCTATCGATCCCAGCGGGATGGACAATTTCATAGAAAATATTAAAGCGAATGGGCTGATCAACCCGATCACCGTGACGCCCCGGCCCGAAGGCGGCTACTACCGCCTTGCGGGACAGCGCCGTCAATGGGCCTGCGAAGCACTCGGCTATAAAACCATCGATGCCAATCTGCGCGAAGGGCTCTCGGATCTAGAGATTCAAGCCATTCTCCTTGCCGAAAACCTTCAGCGAGAAAACCTCCCGCCGCTCGATGAGGCGGATACCTTTGCGAAATTTCTGGAAACGCAGCCCATGGACGCATTACTGGCCTTTATCAATCGTGAGCAATCCTATGTTCAACGTCGACTAAAATTGAGGCAATTAAACGATGCCGTCCGTAAAAAGCTACGGAAGAAGGAGATCCCCCTTGCCGTTGCGGAACAACTGGCCTGCCTTCCGACCGAGAGGCAGGCGGACATTTTATCCATTGTAGAAGACCAAAAACTCAATGCGGTCCAGCTCTCGAATCTCTTGATGCAGAAGAAAAGCAGGGAACTCAAAACGGCGACTTTCGATACGGCGGAGTGCATGACCTGCATACACAACAGCGCAGGACAAGCCGATTTATTCGCCCAGGCGGTCACAGGCCTTGGCCATTGTCTCAATGCGGACTGTTGGCGGCAAAAAGAAAGGGCGAAAGGAGACGAATTAATAAAGCAAATCGAGGCGATGGGGCCCCGTGCGGTCCTGACCGAAAAACAAGCCATCGGTATAGCCGATCTCCCTCCCGATGTGGATGCCACCCAGTCCTTGATGCACAACGGCGCGGAGCTTGGAGCGGCCAATTTAGCCGATTGTCAGAGCTGCCAATTCCTGGTTGTCTTTATCTCCGCAAGAGGGCATTTGCTTCAGCAAAACATCTGCACTCAAAAAACGTGTTACCAGGAACGCTCATTGGTCTTTAGAAAAGGCAATCGAGAACAGAATAAGACAAAAACCATACATGGAAAGGGCGGACAGAAGATCGCTCCGGCTCAAGAAAACCGGACACCCGCGCCGCTTAAGATGACGGCAAAGGATGCGCCCTCCCGGGTCAAGGAATTTAAGCGTAAACGCTACGACGCCTTCCTGCAAGAGCGCTTTGTAAAAGAAAGCGAAGACAATATCCTCTGGCTCGCGTTTATTGCGATGAGCGATTCGACCTGGTCCTCATATCAACCGGCACGGGCGATTCTAAAAGAACGCTCCGGAGGATCGGAAGGGGAGCCTTTTTCGTTAAAGATCTTGGAATCTACACGGGGCTTGGAAAAATTCGCGCTGATGCAAGGATTGGGACAACTTGCAAGGCATGTGATCGAAAAGCTGCCCATAGAAACTATCGAACAAATGATCTTTATCGATTTGAAGCAGAATTCGGAGGCCCTCTTTTCCGTTGAAAAGGACTATCTGGCGCTTCTAACCAAAGTCGAGATCGAAACCACGATAGACGAGATCGGTCTGGTGGCTTATCTCGAAGGCACGGGAAAATCGGTCAAAAAACTTTCCAACAAACCGAAAGCGGGTTTTATCGATGTTATTTTAAATTCTGGTTTTACCTTCCCGGTCCTGCCGGGATGGCTCAAATCCGAAACGCTCTAACATTAACCCCACCGCGTTACATCCCTATTACATAAGGAGTCTCAATATGATTGATTTCGGTATGATCGCGGATCTGATCCCGCCGCAAGGAAGCATTGCCTTTACCGTTACGCCGGGCCGGATGGGCCGATTGATCGTTCTGGTTCAGCCGATCTACCCAAAGATAGATGGATTGTCCGGAAAAGAAGAAAAAGCCTATGCACAGGCCCGCACCCCTTTGGTCCTGGAAGGGACGCCTGAGGAGCTGAATGCGGATTTCATGGACATTCTGACAAAAACCCGAACGGAGGAAGAGGGGCTTCACCTGGCCTTTAATAAAAAGCATCAGGCCATACAAAAGGCCATCGACACAAAAGAAGGCAAAGACCCAAAAACCAGTGAAAAAGAGACACAGGCGCCCACACAAAAAGACACGCCCTTCGTTACGCCTTCGGACGACGACAAAACGCTGAAGCTTTTTGGATAAACCCAATACACAGGGAGGATGCTATGGAAGTCCGAAAAGTCACACGATCGTTCGAGTACAACGGAATAGTGCTCGAGGATCCCGATCCAACAATGAATCCCGAAGCTGTGAAGGTCTTCTACGCAAACGTCTATCCGGAATTGGCTCAGGCCGTGGTCGAAGAGCCGCAAAGACGGGGAGACACCCTCGTCTACCTTATGAATCGTGCTGTTGGAACCAAGGGGGGCGAGCCATCGCCCCCCGTCACCGTGGAAATCCTTGCTCAAGAAGGAGAGACCGATGGAGACAATGGAAATAAAAACAGGAGCGTGCCATGTCCTCACAAACTCTTAAGCGATCTGCTCAGACTTCATGGGGCAAAAAATCATTCGCCCAACAACATCGGGAGAAAACTGCCCCTTTCCCTGCTGCCTTAATTCCCCTACCCCGAATTGACGCGGCTCCCTCAACATTCGACTACGCCGAGTCGGAGATTTCAAGTCAGAAACTGGCTCAAATCGGCCTCTGGATGGCTCAAGAAATTAAGCCTCAAGGTATAGCACGGCCTGGCCCTTGGGATCGGGCCACCGAACACAATCAAATCAGGGCCGACTTGATTGTGTGGATCGAGGCCCTGCTCGTCAGCCTCGGATCGAAGGCGTTGAAGGAACACGGTTTCACGATCGAACTAGAATCCATTGACTCCGTTGGCGGGGACGCTTCGGCCTTTATTTGCCTTTATTTCCCAAGAGAGGTTCATGTCTTATCTTGCAATATCCTGTCGGCGATCGCGAAAGAAAATCCAGGCCTCGAAGCGGTTGTGCGGGCGGCCTTTCAATCGCTCTATTGGTTCAAATACGGTTACAACTACGACGATTGCTTTGAACAATTCCAGGACGGGCAGGGAGAACAACTTTATGACCTCGATCTTTCCGAAGCGGAGCGGAGGGAAATCGCCCAAGATATAGAGCAAGCCAAAAACGAAATTCCACCTGAGTATCGCTTCCTTTTTAGAGGCGAAAAACGACCTGAATTCCCTCCATTTCCAGGTTGTCCGCCTGAAGGCTATTGGTTGAATGCCTGGTGGCATTGGGCAAAAAAGACGGCGGAGTCAATCCGTTTGTGGGAAAAACCCATTCCCGATTCCATGGAAACCGATTTGTACGATAGAGAACAGGTCGACCACGGTTATCTGACCCCCTTTCTATGGCCTGTGCCGGGGCGGTTAATGGATTACTTTTGGGCATTGCTCGATTCGGAAGCACAAACGGGCGGAGACGTGGTCATGGCCTTTCCAATCGATAGCGCCGCAGAGGCAGCCAATAGCATTGCCGCCATAGGGATGTTCTCACAATGGATCGACCTTTTTATCAAGGCCTGTTCGTTATCCGATAAGAACTTCGAGTGAGGAGGATAGATGATGAATATACACCCGCTTCGCTTAACCACAGCGTTGTTGCTCTATTCAGGAGAGGAGCCCGGCGGAGCCCCTCACTACTGGCAAGTCCATCCCATCGGGACAGACAAGCACGGGGTTCCGCATCTGGAGGCCGGGCAAGGGATGACGCAAGACTGTATTGAAGCGCTTTGTAAAAAAGTGCTCCCCTCCCTTGTGAGTAACAAAGGATGGATCGATAAAAATTTACTCGCTTACGGTTCGGGAACGAGTGGCCCCTTGGTCTTTTTCCGCCCTTCCGTGAGAAGACCGATCTACTTCGGCCGTGGCGCGCCCTTAAAAAGCGGTGTAGCGCCGTGGCCCGCGATGGTCATGGTGGCCAGTCCCGGGGAGCTGTCTGTCTACGTTGTGCGGGGCGATCAAAGACCGGACTTGAAAACCCCGCTTTATTGTGCCCCTTTCTACAACGTGTATTACAACCACAAGGTTTGTATCGGCCAAAGCAAGATTCCTCCAAACTGCCCGCCTTCCAGCATCGATGGATGGTCAGAAGCTTTTTACAAAAGCGCCTTCACGCACCCCAACGCCAATAACGAAGATTTTTTGCGGCAGGGCACATTGGAGAAGCTCTGGGGGAGTTGCTCTCGGGCAAAAGAAAACGATTTCCTTACGCATGGCTCAAGCCTGCACATAAAACCTTGAAACAGCTTTTGGTGGAAGGCAATATTTATGAACCGAAATGATCTTTTATTGCAACAACACCTGCCAACCCTCATGGTTCCGAAATTCGAGGCCTTAAGCCCCTTGAGAGAAAACGCCTCGCGGTTTCTTATGTCGGAGAAGGGGCTATGGATTGAATCGAAGACCCCTTGGGGCCTGTTTAGGAAACCCCTCTACGAGAGTCAGCGCACCTTGCCTTATGGCCAGGTAAAAGAAGAGATTGAGCTTTCCTGCGGGTCCATTCCTCTTACCCTGGTCGAGCATCGCCATACAGGCGCATCAGGCTGCCAATGACGGACTCGAGACGGCTGCTTGGATCGTATGGAGCGAAAACAAGGGCTGGTCTTACTTGGTTTTGAACTTGACTGAGCAATCGCCGGGTTCCGTCCAATTCACGTGGCCAAAGCTTGCGGACGATCGGCACCTCGTACTGGATATGCACAGCCACGGCATCGGCCCGGCTTTCTTCTCCCCCACGGACAATACATCGGAGCAAGGCATCGCGCATTTCTCCCTGGTATTAGGGCTGTGTGACAAGGGGAGCGCTTTTACCGAGCTAGACTGTGCCATCCGGCTGTGTCTTTCCGGTTTCTTTTTCGATCTCGACCTAAAAGAGATCTGGTTAGGGCGCTTGAAGGGGCAGCCATGAGACACTACTTTTATCTTCACGACGCTCAATACCCAATAAAAATTCATCTTGTAGGATGTGGGGGGACAGGCAGTCACTTGGCCACCCGTCTCGTGCAGCTCAATACGACATTATTGGCCTTAGGCCGCGCCGGTATCGAGGTATCGATGTATGACCCGGATCTTGTCAGTGAGGCCAATGTCGGGCGCCAACTGTATTACTTCCAAGACATCGGATTACCGAAGGTGACCGTCCTGGTGACGCGGGTTAACCAAAGTACGGGCTTCCGCTGGGAAGGCATCCCAGAGGAATATCCTGCTCCTCGCGCCGACTCACCGGATATCGTCATCACCGCCGTCGACAGCGCCAAGGCGAGAGTGAAGATCGGGAAGGCATTAGGCAAGAAGGGGGGGCAGATATATTGGCTCGATTGCGGCAATATGAAGCGATCCGGTCAGGTTGTGTTTGGCTTATGCGGTCTGGTAAAGCAACCCAAGGGACAGCAAAAGAAAGTCGTCAATCGCTTACCCACGGTGCTGGATCTCTATCCGGAACTCGCGAAATTCCGGCCGGGTGACGATCAAGGACCTTCCTGTTCGTTAGCGGAGGCCATTCAACAGCAAGATCTTTTCATCAATGCATTTATGGCCCTGGAGGCCTCCGAAATGCTCTGGAAGGCCTTTCGCTACGGTTATTTGGAGTATTCGGCTGCCTACATCAATCTGGAGCCTCGAAACACGGGGATTCTTCCGATTGACCCGAAAGTCTGGAGACGGTTCGGTTATCAATATGGCCGGCGTTGAATCTAAAGTGGGAATGCACACCAACTAAGACAAAATACGGTTTATAAGCGCTTGGCGAAAAGGCCCAACTTTCTGAGATAGAAGGTTGGACCTTTTTATTTTTTACACCGATAGGGGAAATATGGTCGAAAAAACAATAGAAGCACTCCATAAAAAACTGAATTTTCTGCATTACTTTCGGACCAATGTCGAATCGCTGGCTGAATCCCCCGAGGGCATCGAGACGGAGCTGAGGGAGGCCATAAATTGCCTAGACCCGATCGATCCGACTCAACGCATCCAAATTCCGGCCGCTCAAAACATCACCCTCCAATTTCCAAAAAAACAGTATCGAGGAAAGCCCGTCCACATCAAAACTGCGCCTCACGATACCGGGCTTTTTCTCCTCCCTTATACCGGTCCCTTCCGTGAGGCTTTTATTACTGCATTTAAGAAAGATCTTGCCCCAATCACCTCCTTGATGAAACAGCTTCGGGCCTTGGAGCTGGCCTATCACGATGAAGAAAAAAGCATTGCGATCGAGGAAGCAGGATCAACGGCAGAAAAAGATCAGACTGAAGAAGGGGATAAGACAAAAGAAGGAGATAAGAAAGAAAAGAAAAAAACCGTCAATCGCTTTCTGAACGATTACCGCTTTTTCAAATATCTCTATACCACCGTTCCGGACAATACCAAACTCGGCAACCTGCTCCTGGAGATAGGGGAAATCATTCTCCAGAGGAAAATAGAGATTGGACACATGGCGGAGCAAATGGATGCTGAAGATAAAGAAAACCGGATTGGCCCCGTACTGAGAGAAGCGATAATTCAGTTTCGGAAAGTCGCGATGCTTTGCGACAACATGTTTGTCTCTTCCATCGCGTCTTGGGCCGCGCTCTCCTCCTTTGTCTCCATACGGGCCAAGGACATGGAAAAACAACTGATCGCAACCTTTTCCTCCGATATCTATCAAGCTTCTTATCTGCAATTTGAACGCTTTATCAAGGAACTGACAGAGCCGTTTTCTGGATCACCCACGAACATGCAGGTTAAGGCGCTCTACTACGCCTATCTGACTATGAAAACTTTTCTGTCCGGTAAACGGCATCCGAAAGATTTTTTCCGGTTGAACAATTTTTCACAGATGGGCGCCGGTAAGACCTACACCACACCGATCTTCATCAAGATGTTCTCGGTCATGATAGGGAATAAACAAATCGCAAAGGGAAGCCGGCCAGCTCCTTATGTGACGCTATTCTTGACGGAAGCGAACCTGTGTGAAAATGTCATCAAATCGATGATCGAGAGGGGCGCGGCCAAAAACACGTTACACAATCCGAAGCTGAAAGATATTTCGTCATTAGATCTTCAGTCCGGGGATTGTGTGGTGCTCAGTCGCCATGAGGTCGGATTAAAAGACGCCGCAGCAATTAACCGGCCCTTGGAAACGCTCATTCGGAGAGGCTTTCACTTCATGCTCGTCTCCGATGAATCGTCTTTCCTAAAGAACATGGAAAGCGGTATCTCATCGGCGGTCGAGACCCTGATCGGCTATCTAAAAAAGCGGAGGGTCCTTTGGGTAGATTACCGCTTGACCGCAACCCCTGCCAATAACGATACTGGGGATTTTCTCTACCTGCTGGCCTCAAACCTGATTAACTTGGGGTCTTTTCTTCATCGATACCCCGATATTGCAAGCTACATGAACAGCTGCGTTGAGACTATTTTTTCCTTCTGTAGGAAAAGAATTGCCCTGCCTCAATTACTGAATCTTCTCAGGATGAGCCAATCACGAACCGGGGTCTTAATTTGCGCGAATCTTATAGAGGTTAAGAATGAGAATGCGTCCACAAAACGGATGTACGAGCTTTTTTACACCGATTGCGCCGGTGCGATCCTGTTGCTTTATTATGAGGCGATTTATCATTTAGGGCTTTTCTCCATAAAACCCTGGCTGGGAAAAAATCGAGAGGGGGATTCTATAAGGCCGGGCATTTTGGATTTCATGAAAAAATTGGGGATCTCTTATTTGCGCGTGGTCCAGCCTTTTCACGATGAGGTCCCGCCTCTCATCGGCTTGGAACGCCCCTTGGTTCATTCGGGCTCGCGAGATCTGGATGCCCTGATCCCCTGTTTACCGTTATTGAACGAAATGACCTCCGCGTTGACCTACGATCGCGCGCTCAATGCAGAAGACGAAGTGCACTTTCAAATCAATGCAAAGCAATTACAGCCGAATCTTCTTGAATCGGTTACTAATCTCGAAGTTTTGGAAAAGATCCGTCAATTCTTAAACCTCACGATGTTTGTCCATCTCGTTCGGAAGGTCCGGTCTTATCATCGGGCCTGGCGGGCGGTACAAAGGGATGTCGAGCGGGAATGCCGAACCTTGCGCTTAGAGTTTCTTGCGACTTATGCCTATATGCATGGGGTGGCGCTCACTCAAAAACAGGAGGAAGTTCGGCGGAGGGTGCATAAGGGGTTTCATATCGTAGAGGAAACGGAGCATCATCCTTATTTAGCAGCAAAGGCCGAACAAAAAGAAGAGATACTTGCTCTACTGGAAGGGATGAGCGATGGGGCCATTCTGGGACACCGCTTGTTCGAAGAGCTGGCGCAGTTTTTTGCACCTGTGCGCTATTTTGAACTATTGACCTTATTGGATAAACAGGACAAAGAAAAAATGACTCGGGGATGTGCAATAGAAGGGGACGAAATCGAAAAGAAACGCGCAATGATCATGGAAACATTGGCGGTCGCATTGAATTTTAAAAACCCTGGCGAATCGTTCAATCAAATGATGTCAGTTTTTAAAACCGATCTTGCGCAGGTCGCAAAGGAAGAGGACAAATTGTTCCATTTCCGGCCCTCGATTTTGACTAAATACCCTGTCTTTCTTACCGAAATCTTGTCGACGCTGCAGGAACTGGCAAAAGGACTGGCTGAGTTTGAGGGGCAGCGCATTAATGAAGTCCTCCATGACATCGGATCGGGGAATGTCGATTTGGCGCAAACCCTGGCTGAGTACGGGATCATTTTCAAGGCCTCCGAATCGGTTAATTTTCCTCTGGTCCTGCGCTTTGCGGATCGGATCCTTCATCGGATCTCGGCATTATTGGCAAGTGAGAACATCACGCTGGAGATCGGGGAGGGGGATGTCGATCAAATCCGAAAGGTGATCGCCAAATGCGCAAGCTTTGAAAATTATGCAGCACAAATGTCAAAACTTACACAATCTCATGAAGTGCCGCTTCTGATTTCTTGCCGCTATCGATTTTCGCAAGAAAGCCTGCTCGCTGCGACCCAAGCAGACTTCTCGGTCACCGGTCAAACAGAGAAAGCGGCACGCTATCGAGTACTGGAGGCCTTCGATCGGTTAGGGGACGAGATGGGGCGGACCTTGGTGGTCACAACCAAATCGATATTGAAGGGTTTTAATCTATTCTATGCCCAATACGGTTTTATGTCTGAGGGGATGGACAATGCCGAAGTCCGGATGCAAATGGCCGGTAGGCTTCGGCCGCTCTTTCCACAGCACATGGAACAAATAAACGAACTAGAGCGCTCATTGTTGCAATCTAAGCCGGACGCGCCAGTGATTCGTCATTTGAGGCGCTTAAAAGAGAACGTCAAGATCTTTGATGTGGTCTCTCCGCAAATCATTTCGGGCTTTCCCGATATTCAAAACGGAAAGGCCTTCATGCTCAATACCCTGCTTTTCTCGCAGACCCATCAGCGGTCCTTCCCGGACATTTTTACTGATGAAGAAGTCTTTCATTTTGTAGACACAAAGCCCATCTTTAATGCCGCGACTGTTGAACGGTTTTGTAAGAAATCCATCGAGGAATCGATAGACCGGTATGTGAAGGCCAAAGGAAGAGATCATGCTTTGTCTGTTCCGGAACTAATCGCGTTGTTAGAAAAGGAAATTCAAGAGGTAGCGGAAAGCAATATGAAGTTGTCGAGTTATTTCGAATTTCTGACCGCCTGAAGGTTTATTTTATTATTTGTCGGAGGACGCTATTATTAAAGATATTCCGATCGTAAAAATCAAAATAGTACGAGAAGGAACGGTCTCTTACGTTAAGTCGTTGGACAGTGCCAAGGCAGCAGCCAAAATATCGAAAGAATTTATCGGAAACGCGGATCGAGAACATTTCATTGCGCTCCTTCTTGACATAA